>ERZ809296.39-NODE-39-length-232438-cov-199.391672_pt1 | contig 232438 bp, 224 predicted proteins | sample MGYA00520511_ERZ809296 | MGnify/ENA primary metagenome ERZ809296 (study PRJEB31576, sample SAMEA3212662) | Homo sapiens | biome: human-gut; feature: human gut; material: fecal | place: Sweden | collected 2012 ... | reverse complement strand
CCTGTCGGAGCGCTATCTGGAGTGGGTGCCGGTGCAGACGCCAGAGCCGCAGGAGTGGCTGATATTGACCCACGAACTCGCGAAAAAAAGGGACGACCTCCCGAGTTTGGATTGGTGGCTCGAGCCTGAGAGAGAGGAAACGGTAGAGCAAAAAACGAGTGAAGAGCTCAGACGTGAACTCGACGAATTACTGAAACAAGAGCGGGAGATGATGGACTTCCAACTCGCGAAAAAAAGGGACGACCACCCGAGTTTGGATTGGTGGCTCGAGCCTGCGAGAACGGAAACGCCGAGAATCGGGCTTGAGGAGACCCTGAAACAGCTGGCTTCCCGATTTGAGGCCATCGCTCCCGAGGAGGATAAGCCACGGCTTTTCCTGCTGGAAACCACCGTCCCGGATGGCACAAAGTATACCAATCTGTTGGAGAGTGACCTGCGGAGCTATACCGACCGTGGTGACGACTGGGACGACCTGCCGGATACCCAGGGTGAGATAAAGCTCTGGATACCGGAGGACTTGGGGCAGCCCAAAGAAATAAGCATCTCAAAGGAGAGCCTCTGAGCCGCAGCGACGGCATTGCATGATACACAGAACGAAAGGAGATGTACGATGAGACTGAAGAGCGCACTCCGGCGGGGCGTAGCCGCCGCCGTCATCGCGGGCATCGTGGTGAGCTCCGGCATCCCGGCCTATGCGAAAACATGGAACATCGCCGACGGCGACATTACGGTCAAAGGTGCGAGCGATGAAAGCGGAAACTATAACAATGTCAAGCAGGGTGAAAAGGATTTCGAGAAGGATGAGGGGGAGACCGTCATCACCGGCGAGTCGGATAAGAACACCGTCACCATCGACACCTCCGAGGGCAACGTGGACGTCACCTTCGACGACCTGAAAATTGACGTCAGCGGCAAGACCGAGGGGGACGTCAGCGGCAAGACCGAGGTGGATGACAGCGGTGACAGCCCAGTCGATGCGGGCAAAGCCGCCGTCACCGTGCAGGGTGACCACGATGCCGCCATCGAGCTGGACGGCGCCAACGAGCTGAAGAGCGGCAGCTGCAATGCGGGTCTTGAGAAGAATGGCAATGAGTCCTCCGGCAAGCTGACCATCAAGGACGACAACGACACCAAAGGCTCCCTCACCGCCGAAGGCGGCGAAGACGGCGCAGGCATCGGCGGCGGCTACGAAAGCGGTGCCGGAAACATCGAGATCACCGGCGGCACGGTAGAAGCCGTGGGCGGCGAGGGTGCTGCCGGTATCGGCGGCGGTGTGTACGGCACAGGCCACGACATCGAGATCTCCGGCGGCAAGGTGTCGGCCACGAGCGGCGGCTACAGCGGCCCTGAAGAAGACCCCCGCCCCGGCGCGGCAGGCATCGGCGACGGCGCGGGTGCGTGGTCTAAGATAGACCCGGATGCGCCGCCCAGCAATCCCAATCACATCTATATCTCCGGCGACGCTGAGGTGGAGGCCAAGGCAGGCGCAAGCACCGGCGGCGAAACTGCGGCCATCGGCGGCGGCATAGTCGGCGAGATCCCCAATGACGCCCTCTCCGACGACGACCACAAGGTGACGGGCGGTAGTCTGACCCGCTACGACCCCGACGGGAAGAAGATGGAGGACTACAGCTACGACCGGCGGACGCCCTCCCAACCGGAGCAGCCGGACGAGCCGGAACAGCCCGATGATACCGAGAATGACGACGAGGACGACGCTCCAAGCGTGCAGGCTGGCGAGGTGCCGGACCGTGTGAAGCAGATGTACGAGGCCATCGGCGTGATCACCCATCTGGATGGCACACAGGAGCTTGGTGACGTGACCACGGCGGAGTATGACCCGGTCAACAGGGTCCTGAGCTTCGATGCCCATGGTTCGGTCTTTCGGATGACAGGCGACTCGCTGCGGGAGCTTGCAAAGGAGGTCCATGAGCTTCGCATCCGGTTCCTTGATGGGGAAGGGCGGGAAATGGAGGCCGTCATTCCGCTGGTCCGGATCAAAGATCTGGTCGGCGTGAATGGCGCGTTCGAACTCGAGCTGTCCCAGGAAGGACTCTATCGCTTCTATGTTATCGGGCAGACGGGATATGATAGAAAAACATTCTCGGATGGGACCGCCCTGCGCATAAACGGCAGGGAACTGGTCCTCGTGTACCGCGTTGGCGATAAGGAGCAGAAAGCGCAGGAGACTGCCCGGGTGGAGGAGGCGATCGCCCGCCGCAAGCAGGAGAAAAAGCAATGGGGAACGGTCCTCTCCGGTCTGGAAGGCTCTCTGAGCGGACAGCCCGGGCTGACTCAGCCGGGAACGGACACCGTCGGCGGCGTGACCGACTCCATCGCAGACCCGAAGGTCACCGACATGGGCTCCATCACGGTCCGTCTGCCCGGGAAGTCCGCCTCCGACCAGACGGTGTGGAAGACAGTTACCGGTAACATCGTGAAGCTCGCGGGCGGCAAGCAGGACAGCAAGAAGGACGACCCGGCCTCCTCCGTCGGTGACCTCAGCGGCCTCCAGACTCTCTCGCCGGACAGCCTCACCACGGTCCAGCAGCCGGAAACAAGTGGTCAGCCGTCGGAAACAAGCGCCCAGCAGCCGGAAACAGGCGGATGGGTAACGGACAGTCAGGGTGACTGGGTGTGGAAGCCGGGCAAGGATGACAGTCAGCCGCCGGATTGGGAAGGAAATTGGGAGACAAGAAAATGGATAAGGGACAGTCAGCCGCCGGATTTGAGAGGAGATTGGGAGACAAGAAAATGGATAGGGAGCAGCGACGATAATTTGTGGGGTGGGATCCCTTTTATGACTCCGCATATTATGACTCTGCATGGGATTTCGATTATGAAGGTTGAGAGCGTGGGCTGAGAGGGAGTGCAGCAGGAGGGCCCTGCACAGGGGCAGACCTGCCGCCCCCCTGCGCACAATCACCAAAAACCACCGATAGAAAATAGCAATGTTGTACGAAGAAATCTGAGAAAAACCCCTTGCAAAATCACGATGAGCTGAGTATAATACCACTCATGAAACGAAAAACGTCCTGCCCCTCGTCCGGCAGGGCGTTTTTGTCGGTAAAGATCCGGCAAAGAAATGTTAAGTGACCGCCCGGGGAGGGGCTTTGTATGACAAAAGACATGACACAGGGCAGCCCGCTCAAGCTCATCCTTGCTTTTGCGGTGCCGCTGATGCTGGGCAGTCTGTTCCAGCAGTTCTACAATCTGGCCGATACCATCATCGTGGGCCGTTTCGTGGGCGTGGATGCGCTGGCGGCGGTGGGCAGTGTGGGCGGCCTGAACTATCTGGTGCTGGGCTTCGTCAACGGCATCGCCTGCGGCTTCTCCATCCCCATCTCGTGGACCTTCGGCGCGAAGGATTACAGAGAGATGCGGCGCTACACCGCCAATACCGTCTGGCTGAGCCTCTTTTTCGCCGTCGTGCTCACGGTGGTGACGGTGGCCCTGACCCGGGCGGTGCTGGTCTGGACCAACACCCCCGACAACATCATCGACATCGCGGACATCTACATCCGCACCATCTTCTGGGGCATCCCCTTCACCCTGCTGTACAACGTCACCAGCGCCCTCATGCGCGCGCTGGGCGACAGCAAGCGGCCTCTCTATTTCCTGCTGGTGGCCAGCGTGCTGAACATCGGCCTCGACCTGCTCTGTATCCTCATCTTCCGGATGGGGGCGTTCGGTGCGGCCTTCGCCACCGTGTTCAGTCAGGCGGTGGCGGGCATCGGCAGTCTCATCTACATCGGCCGCCACTACCCGGAGCTGAAATGGAGCAGGGAAGAGGGCCGTCTGAGCGCCAGCCACTGCCTCAAGCTCTGCAACATGGGCATCCCTATGGGCCTGCAGTGCAGCATCACCGCCATCGGCAGCGTCGTGCTGCAGGGCGCGGTGAACGGTCTGGGCAGCAGCATTGTGGCCGCGCAGACCGCAGGCAGCAAGGCCGCCCAGTTCCTCTCGGTGCCGCTGGAGAGCATCGGCACCGCCATGACCACCTACGCCAGCCAGAACATGGGCGCTCACGACCTCAAGCGTGTGGACCGGGGCGTCAATACCGCGCTGGGAATTGGCTGCGTCTACAGTGTGGCATCCTTCCTCATCCTGCGTGTGCTGGATGTGCCGCTCATCAGCCTCTTCCTCGAGAGCAGCGAGGTGGAGATCATGGCGAATGCCCGCAGCTTCATCTTCTGGAACAGCGTGTTCTACATCCCGCTGGCCGTCCTCATCATCTACCGCTACACCATCCAGGGCCTGGGCTATTCCGGCCTTGCCATGTTCGCGGGCGTGGCCGAGATGGTCGCCCGTGCCATGGTGGGCTTCTGGTTCGTGCCGCTCTGGGGCTACTTTGCGGCCTGCATCGCCAACCCTGTGGCATGGTTCTTCGCCTGCTTCTTCCTCATCCCGGCGTACTTTGCGGTGCGCAAGCGCCTGACGAAGGAGCTTGCCGCAGCGCGGGTGGAGGATTGACCCTCGCCTACAGCTCCCCTTCGGGGGAGCTTTTGTTGTATTTACAAATCCCCCCAAAACCGCTATACTATATATAGTTGTGTCAAAACGAGGAGGCGGGACGATGGAGCAGGAGCTGGAACGGCTGGAAGGCACGGTAGAGGACATCATCTACCTGAACGAGGACAACGGCTACACTGTGTTCGAGGTGTCGGGCGGCGGTGTCGTCACCGTTGTGTGCGGCGTGGTGGGAGAGCTCCACGCCGGTGAGAGCGTCGTCTGCCGGGGCAGGTACGAGAACCACGCCACCTATGGCCGACAGTTCCACGCACAGGAGTGCGAGACGGATATGCCCAAAGACCTCGAGGCCGTCTACGCCTTCCTCGCCAGCCGGTCGCTGCCCTACATCGGGGCTCGGACGGCGGATAAGATCATTGACAGATTCGGCGCGGAGGCGCTGGAAGTTATCGCCAACGACCCCGCCCGGCTCACCCTCATCCCGGGCATCTCGGCGGACAAGGCCGACCGCATCCAGCAGGAGTTCAAGCGGATGTTCGGAATGCGGGAACTCATCGCCTATCTGGCTCAGTTCGAGATCAGCCCCCGCCGGGCGATGGAGGTCTTCCGCACCTTCGGGCCGGGGGCCATGCAGGCCATCCAGCAGAACCCCTACCTGCTCTGCGGGGAGCCGCTGCAGCTGGACTTCCGCCACGCCGACAGCATCGCTCAGTATTACCAGATGGCAGGGGACTGCGCCCAGCGGCTGGAAGCCGCCCTTCTGCGCACCCTGCGCCACAACGCCGGCAATGGCCACACCTGTCTGCCCCGGGCGCAGCTGCTGGAAACGGCGTCGAACTTCATCCACCAGCCCCCCGAAAAGCTGGCGGCGGCGCTGGACAGCTGCATCCAGACCGGGAAACTGGCGGTGCGGATGTTCGACGGCACACCGTATATTTATCTGCCGGATCTGCTGGCCGCAGAGCAGGACATCGCCGACCGTCTGGCCGTGCTGACCAAGCGCGGGAAGCAGACGGCCCACGGCCTCGACAAGAACATCCAAATACTGGAACTGGCGCAGGGCTTTGCTTACGCGCCGCTCCAAAAGGAAGCCATCCGTAAGGCCATGACCGAGAACTGCCTTGTCCTCACCGGCGGCCCCGGCACCGGCAAGACCACCACGGTCAACGCCATCCTGCAGCTGCTCGAGAACGAGGCCGAACGGGTAGCCCTCTGTGCTCCCACAGGCCGCGCCGCCAAGCGTCTGAGCGAGCTGACGGGCCGGAAAGCCTCCACCATCCACCGTCTGCTGGAAGTGGACTACACCGGCGGTGTGGTCAGCTTCATCCACAATGACAAGAATCTGCTCAAGTGCGACGTCGTTATCCTCGACGAGATGAGTATGGTGGACGTCAAGCTGTTCCAGGCCCTCATTGCGGCACTGCGGTACAGCTGCCGTATTATTATGGTAGGCGACGCCGACCAGCTGCCCAGCGTCGGCCCGGGCAATATCCTCGGCGAGATCATCCGCTCCGGGCTGGTGCCGACGGTCTGCCTCAACGAGATATTCCGGCAGGCCGCTCAGAGCCTCATCGTGGAGAACGCCCACCACATCATCTCAGGCGAACCGCTGAAAAAGGGCGGAAAGACGGACGATTTCTTCTTTCTCGAAGCCGACGGCGACGCAGCCCAGAAGCTGGTCTGCGACCTCGTGACCACCCGTCTGCCCCGCAGCTACCAGTTCGACCCGGTGAAGGATATTCAGGTGCTCTGCCCCACGAAGCTCGGCCCCACCGGCACCCAGGCCCTCAACGCGGAGCTGCAGGCCATGCTCAACCCGCCCAGGAAGGGCAAGCCGGAGCTGCAGAGCGCGGCCCGGGTCTTCCGGGTGGGGGACAAAGTGATGCAGGTGCGCAATAACTACGAGATAACGTGGCAGCGCATCGGCGGGGAACAGGGTGTGGGCGCCTACAACGGCGACATCGGCATCGTGGAGTCCATCGACGTGCGCAGCCGCTCCATGGTGGTGCGGATGGACGACCGGCGGCTGGTCTACCCGGCAGAGAACCTCAACGAGCTGGAAATTGCGTATGCCATCACGGTACACAAAAGCCAGGGCAGCGAGTTCCCGGCGGTCATCCTCCCGGCGGCGCAGGTGCCGCCCCGCCTGTGCTACCGCAACCTCTTCTACACCGGCGTCACCCGCGGGCGGAAGCTCTGCATCGTGGTGGGCCGGCGGGACGTGGTGAACCGGATGATGTCCAACATCCGCCAGAACCTGCGCTACAGCGGCCTGGCCGCCCTGCTGGCCCAGGCTCTGCCCCCGGAGCAGGAGAACCTTTAAGGGTTTCTTTTTGGATACACCTGTGTTATACTATAATGTGTTTTGATGACCCGCGCCCGGAGATGGGCGATGGAAATAGAGAATGGGCAGCAGAGAAAGGAAATATCACAACTATGGCACAGAACGACATCGGTATCGATCTTGGTACGACGACCATCATCATCGCGCAGGAGGGGCAGGGCGTCGTGCTCAACCAGCCCAGCGTGGTGGCGGTGGATACCCGCAAGAACTGCGTGCTTGAGGCCGGCGACAAGGCTCTTGCAATGGTGGGCCGCACGCCCAACTACATCTCCGCCATCTTCCCGCTGAAGGATGGCGTCATCAGCGACCACACCATGACCCGGGAGCTCATCTGCCGCTTCGTCAATCAGGTCTACAGCTCCCACATGGTCAAGCCCCGTGTGGCCGTCTGTGTGCCTGCCGCCATCACCGGCATCGAGAGCGACGCCGTGGTGGAGGCCGTCATGGCTGCCGGTGCGCGTCAGGTCTACCTCATTGATGAGCCTATCGCCGCAGCTCTCGGCTCCGGCATCGACATCACCGTGCCGGATGGCCGGATGATCATCGACATCGGCGGCGGCACCACCGACATCGCCGTGCTGAGCCTCGGCGGCAAGGTCAAGGCCACCAGCGTCCGCGTGGCCGGCAACCACTACGACGAAGAGATCCTGAAGTTCGTGCGCAACAAGTTCAGCATCGCCATCGGCCAGCGCACCGCTGAGAACCTGAAAAAGAACGTGGCCTGCTGCCCCCAGAAGGCGGATTTCAACGAGACCATGGAGATCAAGGGCCGCAGCCTGCTCACCGGCCTGCCCGTGCGTGTCAATGTCTCCACCGCCGACCTCTACGAGCCGGTCATGCGCCTGAGCGAGCAGATCGGCACCGCCGCCCATCAGGTGCTGGAGAAGACTCCTCCGGAGCTGGCCGGCGACATCTACCGCAACGGCGTCGTCCTCACCGGCGGCGGCGCACAGCTCCACGGCCTGCCTGAGTACCTCAGCCAGGAGCTGAAGGTGGAAGTGACCGTCTCGCCTGACCCCGTCAACTGTGTCGCGCTGGGTACGGCCATGAGCCTGCGTCTGGGCGACAAGCTGGAGACCGGCTTCATGGACGCTACCCCCCGCATGGGCCGCCGCTGAGAGGAAAGCGCTGTTCACAGAACCGTGAAAAACAATATGATTTTTGTTCATAGTTGTTGAATCGACCCGGAAAATATTGTATAATATCTTCAAATCGCTTTTTGCCGCCCGCCCCCCGGGCGGCAAAGAAAAAAGTAAATAGGAGGAAGACCATGGATTTAGGTTATGATGTGATCGTTACCATAACCGGTATTGTGCTGGTGTTTCTGATCCTCGTCCTGCTGATGGCCATCATCACGCTGGAGGGCAAGATCTTTGACGCCATGAACGGCAAGAAGGCAGCTGTCAAGGCTGCTTCTGCTGCAAAACCGGCTGCTCCTGTGAAACAGGCCGCTGCGCCCGCTCCTGCAAAGGCTGCTGCCCCGCAGGTCGAGGCCGGCATCCCCGGCGACGTTGTGGCAGCCATCATGGCAGCCATCTACTCTATGGGCAACGGCAAGTATGTGCTGAAGGCAGTCCGCCGCGGCAAGAATGGCTGGGGCAAGGCTGGCGTCAACGACACCACCGCACCCTTTTAACACAGGAGGAAAAACATGACTCAGTTTATTGAGACTCTGGTCGGTATTTTCCAGAGTTCCGGTTTTGCCAAGTTCGGTGAGCCGGGCGGCTGGCTGTACGCAGTGATGATCTGCGTGGGCTGCTTCCTGCTCTACCTCGCTATCGTCAAAGAGTTCGAGCCTCTGATCCTGCTGCCCATGGCTTTCGGCATGATCCTGGCCAACCTCCCCGGCAGCGGCGTCATCCATATGCAGTACTTCGTCGGTGACGGCCTCGAGCACCCGATGTGGGTCGAGATCCTGAACAACGGTGGTCTGGCCGATATGCTCTACATGGGCGTCAAGCTGGGCATCTACCCGCCGCTGATCTTCCTCGGCATCGGAACCATGACCGACTTCGCACCCCTGATCTCCAACCCCAAGAGCCTGCTGCTGGGCGCTGCCGCTCAGTTCGGCATCTTCGGCACTTACATGGGCGCTCGTCTGCTGGCCGCTACCGGTCTGGTGGACTTCACCCAGAAGCAGTCTGCTGCTATCGCCATCATCGGCGGCGCAGACGGCCCCACCGCTATCTTCGTCACCTCCCGTCTGGCTCCTGAGCTGCTGGGCTCCATCGCCGTCGCGGCCTACAGCTACATGGCTCTGGTGCCCGTCATCCAGCCCCCCATCATGAAGGCCCTGACCTCCAAAAAAGAGCGTACCGTCGTGATGAAGCAGCTGCGCACCGTGACCAAGACCGAGAGGATCATCTTCCCCATCATGGTCACCATCATCGTTTCCCTCATCGTGCCGGATGCCGCCGTTCTGGTCGGTATGCTGATGCTGGGCAACCTGATGAAGGAGTGCGGCGTCGTGGACCGTATCCAGAAGACCGCCGGCAATGAGCTGATGAACATCATCACCATCTTCCTGGCTCTGTCTGTTGGCTGCACCACCTCTGCAAACACCTTCCTGAACAGCCGCACCCTGTTCATCATCGTGCTGGGCCTCATCGCATTCTCCTTCGGCACTGCTGCCGGTGTTCTCTGCGGCAAGGTCATGTATATCCTGACCGGCGGTCAGGTCAACCCCCTGATCGGTTCCGCTGGCGTTTCCGCTGTGCCTATGGCTGCCCGTGTTTCTCAGAAGGTCGGCCAGAGCGAGAACCCCTCCAACTTCCTGCTGATGCACGCAATGGGCCCCAACGTGGCCGGTGTTATCGGCTCCGCTGTCGCTGCTGGTATCCTCATCAACATCTTCGGCTAAGCATTTCCTGAGATCCCCGCTCCATCGTGGTATTGACCGCGGTGGGGCGGTTTTTTGTTTGCATTGTTTTTATGTACAACTTTTTTGAAATGTGATATACTATATTTTAAGTGATATATCCAGAAATGATTGAAAAGAACAGGTGAAACAATGGCAACAGATCTCGCACAACAATTCTGCGCTTTGCGTGATACGTATATCGAAAAGCAGTTCGGACGCCTGAACGATATGCAGCGGGAGGCGGTGTTCACCACCAACGGCCCTCTGCTCATCCTCGCGGGTGCAGGCAGCGGAAAGACCACCGTGCTGGTCAACCGCATCGCCAACCTCATCCGCTTCGGCTCGGCCCACGGCTCCAAGTGGACGCCCCGGGAGGTGACGGAGGACGATGTGAAAGCTCTGCGCACTGCCATCATGACCGGCACCGACGCCCCGTCGTGGCTGGACGGGATGCTGCGGAAAGATGCCGTCCGGAGCTGGAACGTCATGGCCATCACCTTTACCAACAAGGCCGCCGGTGAGCTGAAAGAGCGTCTGCGCCGGATGCTGGGCGGGGAAGAGGGCGACGAGGTGTTCGCCTCCACGTTCCACTCGGCCTGCGTCCGCATTCTCCGCCGCTGGGCCGAGGAGATCGGCTACCCCCGCAGCTTTACCATCTACGACAGCGACGACTCCCAGCGTGTCATGAAGACTGTGTACAAAGAGCTGAGCGTGGACGACAAGTTCTTCCCGGTCAAAAGCGCCATCAACCAGATGAGCCGCTGGAAAGACCAGCTCATCAGCCCGGAAGAGGCCCTGAAGACTCCGGCCCGGGACACGAAGGGCGCCCTTGCGGCCAAGGTCTATGCCGCCTATGAAAAGAAGCTCAAGGAGGCCGGTGCTTTCGACTTCGACGACCTCATCTACCAGACGGTCATCCTGCTGTCGGAGCACGAGGACGTGCGGGAGTTCTACCAGAACAAGTACAAATATCTGCTGGTGGACGAGTATCAGGACACCAGTGTGGCTCAGTTCCGGCTCGTGAGCCTGCTCACCGGCCCGGAGAAAAACATCTGCGTCGTGGGCGACGACGACCAGAGCATCTACCGCTTCCGCGGCGCGACCATTGAGAACATCCTCAACTTCGAGCGCATCTATAAAGGCACCAGGACCATCCGACTCGAGCAGAATTACCGTTCTACGTCAAATATCCTGAATGCCGCCAACTGTGTCATCCAGCACAACACTGAGCGCAAGGGCAAGACCCTCTGGACGAAGAACGGCGAGGGCGACAAGGTGCAGGTCTATACCGCCGAGAACGAGCAGGACGAGGCCAGCCATATCGCGGACGTCATCGGCCAGCACCTCAAAGAGGGCGGACATCTGGCCGACCACGCCATCCTCTACCGGATGAACGCCCAGTCGGCCCCCATCGAAAGCTACTTCACCCGTGCGGGCATCCCGCATAAGATCGTGGGCGGCCAGCGCTTCAATGACCGCAAGGAAGTCAAGGACATCCACTCCTATATGTCCATCGTGGCGAACCCCCGGGACGATGTCCGACTTCGTCGGATCATCAACGAGCCTGCGCGCAAAATCGGCACGACGACCATCGAAGTCATCGCGGATTTGGCGGCTCAGCAGGGCATCAGTATGCTGGATGTCATTTCCCATGCCGACCAGTACGCCAAGCTCAGCCGCGCCATCGCGCCGCTGTTCAAGTTCTGGGACATCTACCAGAAACTGCAGGAATCGCTGGAAACGAAGACGCTGGATGAGTTCGCTTCCGATGTCGTCGAGATCACCGGCTACCGCGCCATGCTGGAAGCCGACGCCGCCAAGGGTCACGAGGATGCCGCCGACCGTCTGCAGAACCTTGGTCAGCTGGTCAACAACGTCAAGAGCTACTGCGACCAGCACGGCGAAGAGGCCTCGCTGGAAGGCTATCTGGAGGACATCGCCCTCATCAGCGACATCGACAGCTACAACGAGAGCGCCGACCAGGTGGTGCTGATGACCATCCACTCGGCCAAGGGCCTTGAGTTTCCCTATGTATTCCTCATTGGCATGGAAGAGGGGGTCTTCCCCAGTGAGATGAGCAAGTATTCCGAGGCTGACCTCGAGGAGGAACGCCGCCTGGCCTATGTCGGCATCACCCGCGCCAAGAAGGAGCTTTACATCTCCAACAGCGTCACCCGGATGCTCTATGGCCGCACCCAGCGCAACGAGCCCAGCCGCTTTCTCCGGGAAATTGAACCGGAGTACATCGAAGAGACCCGCAGCCCGGTGCTGGAACAGCGCTCCCGTCTGGGCGGCTGGGGCAGCGGTTACGGCAGCGATACCGTGCCGGGCGGTGCGTCGGGCTACTCCGGCCCCTCCGGCTGGGGGCGTGCGGCCTCCGGTTACGGCTCGGGCTATGGCAGCCGCAGCGGCTATCTGAATAAAGAATATAACGCACCAATGTCAAATAACCGAGGCTTTGGCTCCGATTATGCGGGCCGGGGAAGTGCTTCGTCGGGTCATGGCGGCTGCAGCTCCGGTTCGGGAAGCAGCGGCTTCGGCTCTGGCTATGGCCGTCCGGCAGCGCCCAAAGCGCCGGTCAAACCCGCAGGCGGCGGTGTGATGTCTTCGCCCCGTCCGGCAGCGGCATCCACCGGCCCCAAACACTATGAGCCGGGCGACATCGTGGAGCACAAGGTCTTCGGGCGCGGCAAGGTGCTGAAAGTCAAGCCCGCCGCCGGCGACCAGATCGTGGAGATCAGCTTCGAGAAGGTGGGCGTGAAAAAGACCATGGCCAACTTTGCACCCCTTGTGAAGATAACGACGGAGGAATGAGAAAAAATGATGACTGTCCGATTGATAGCACATACGCCGGAGCCGGAGAAGGTCGTGGCGGCCGCGGCGAAGCTCTGCTACTCCGACGCCCACATCACCGACCTGCTGGACGGGCTGGATGAGGAAAAGACTGCCCGCTTCCTGACCATGCTCAGCGATTTGGGCCACGCCAGCCCCATTGAGCACGCAAGCTTCACCTTCGGCATCGAGGGCGTCAGCCGTACCCTGCTGGCCCAGATCACCCGTCACCGCATCGCGTCCTTCAGCGTCCAGAGTCAGCGGTACGTCCGTCTGGATGATTTCCGCTACGTCATCCCGCCCGAGATCGAGGCCATCCCCGAGGCAAAGGCGGCGTTCATCGAGAGCATGAACGAGGACGCCAGGCGCTACCTTGACCTCGTGCAGAAGCTGGAAGACGGCCACACCGCCCGCCTGATGGCTGAGGGTCTGCCCGAAAAGCAGGCCCGGGCCAAGGCTTCCAAGCAGGCCAATGAGGACGCCCGCTTCGTGCTGCCCAACGCCTGCGAGACCAAGATGGTGGTGACTATGAACGCCCGCAGCCTGCAGAACTTCTTCCACCTGCGCTGCTGCAGCCGCGCCCAGTGGGAGATACGGCAGCTGGCCGAAGAGATGCTGCGGCTGGTCTACCCGGTGGCACCCCATATCTTCCGCACCGCTGGCCCGGCCTGCGTGTCCGGCCCCTGCCCGGAGGGCAAGATGTGCTGCGGCCGCACCGCCGAAGTCCGCGCCCAGTACGCCGCGCTGAAAGGGGAGAAGGCAGAATGAGCAAGGGCAGGCTTCTTGTCATCGAAGGGCTGGACGGCTCCGGCAAGGCTACCCAGGCAAAGCTGCTGGCCTCCCATCTGGCCGAGAGCGGTTGCAAAGTGATGGAGATCACATTCCCGGACTACGAGAGCGATTCCAGTGCGCTGGTAAAGATGTACCTCTCCGGTCAGTTCGGCGACAAGCCCGACGACGTCAACCCTTATGCGGCGTCCAGCTTCTATGCGGTGGATCGATACGCCAGCTATAAGACCAAGTGGGGCAGCTTCTACGAGGCGGGCGGCATCGTCATCGCCGACCGCTACACCACGTCGAACGCGGTCCATCAGTGCTCCAAGCTCCCGCCGGAGCAGTGGGACGACTTCCTCCGCTGGGCCTTTGACTACGAATACAGGCTGCTGGGCCTGCCCGCGCCGGACGCTGTGGTGTACTTACAGGTAGACCCCGCCGTGAGCCAGAAGCTCATGACCGGCCGCTACCACGGCGACGAGAGCAGGAAGGACGTCCACGAAAAGGACATCGAATATCTGGCCCGCAGCCGCCGTGCCGCCGAGTACTGCGCAGAGCATCTGGGCTGGGCCACCGTCCATTGCACGGAAAATGGAGCCATGCGCACCATCGAGGATATTCAGGCCGAGGTGCGGGCGCTGGCGGAAAAAGAACTCGGATAACCGCGAAAATGGGAGGGATACTATCAATGTATCGTTTGATGCAGCCGTCGGATGAGGCGGCAGTCGTGGCACTGTGGCAGAAAGAACGCGGTGACAGCGCCGAGTTCATCAAGACTGCTCTGGAAAAGTTCGCCGGGGCGGAAAATATCTACGTCGCTGAGGAAAATGACGAGATAGTCGCTGCGGCGCTGGCGGTCCCCGTCACCCTCAAGGGACGCAGCGGCAGTTACCTCTACGGCCTCTGCGGGCAGGGAAGCCTGCTTCTGGCAGGACTCGTGGACTATCTCTGTGCGCAGCAGAAGCTGCGGGGCGCGGGCTTCACCGTGGCCGTTCCGGCCGGACAGGAGCAGGCCGCGCTGCTGGAAAACAAGGGTTTCCAGCGGGCTTTTGCCCTCCGCTGCCTGCCCCGGGAGGTGTCCCGCAACCTGTGGAGTCAGGCGGAATTCGACTCCGTGACGGCCCGCAAGCTCTGTGAGCTGCGGGAGCGCTTCTATCCCGATACCGTCCAGTTCCCGCCGGAGCGGATGGCCGTCGTGCTGACCGACCTCTACGCCCGGGGCGCTACCATCGTATCCAGCGAGAAGGGCTACGGCATCTACTTCCGCCGGGAGGACACCCTCTATTTTGTGGAGCTGATGGCCGAAGACGACCGCTCCGCCGAGGTGCTGATGGAAGCGGCCCGGGAGAAGGAAGTCATCGTGGAGCGCGCCGTCATCACAGTGGGCGCGGCTCAGAACCTTTTCCTCGGCGAAGGCACCCGGCAGGACTACGGCATGATACGGTTCGACGCGGAGCCTTTCGATGTGGAAGAAAGCTATATGCGGCTGATGATGGAAAGCTGAACGGAATGGTAAAGGAGTGTGTACATGGCACACGATGCAAAACATAAAAAAAGCAGAAAAGGCGGCGCAGCGAAAATGATTCTGATCGTGCTGCTGATCCTGGTACTGGCGGCGGGCGGCTGTCTGCTGGCCATCCGAAAAGAGATCAACGGCAGTGCTTCCGCTGGCGAACCGGTGAGTGTGAGCATCCAGCAGGGCAGCGGCGTGGCAGCCATCGCCCAGAAGCTCAAGACGGCGGGCGTCATCAAGTACCCCCACGTCTTCCGCTGGTATGCAGGCAAACAGGGCGCGGCAGGCAAGCTCCAATACGGTGAGTTCGACCTCGCCCCCGGCAGCTCCTACGACGACATCATCGAGGCACTTTCCGCCTACGCGAAGGCCGACAGCGTCCGGCTGACCTTCCCCGAGGGTACGACGGCCATCGCCATTGCGAAAAAAATGGAGGATGCCGGGCTGTGCAGCGCCGAGGACTTCCTCAAGGAGGCCAACACCGGTGATTTCAGCCAGTACAGGTTCTGGCAGTACGTCCCCGACGACAAGGACGCCCCGGACCGCTTCCTCAAGTGCGAGGGTTATCTTTTCCCGGATACCTACGATTTCCTGAAGGATGACACCGTCCATCATTACGTTGAGACGTTCTATTCTCGCTTCGACAAGCAGATCACCGATGAGATGTATGCCGAGATGGAAAAGCAGGGGATGACCCTCTCCGAGGTGGTCACTCTGGCGTCCTTCGTGCAGGAGGAGGCCGGCAACGATCAGGACGATAATGTGGCGCAGGTGTTCCGCAACCGTCTGGCCGAGGGTTCGCCCTACCCCAAACTGCAGAGCAACACGTCCAGCCATGTCCAGAGCGACGCCGACAACAACTACCTCTGGAACTGGGTCGCGCCCTACTACGGCGGCTGGGACAGCATCCCGGAGAACATTCTGGAAGCCTACGACACCTACGCCTGCACCGGCCTCTCCGCCGGCCCGATCTCCAACCCCGGCATCGCGGCCATCCGTGCGGCGCTTGACCCGCAGCCCGACGATGAGGCGAAGGACGCCTATTTCTTTGTCACCGACCTTGCCGGTCACTACTACTACGCCCGCACCTACGCAGATCACCAGAAAAACTGCGATGAGGCGGCTAAAGTTAATAAAAGTATGAAGTAAAAGAGGAATACCATGTTACAGATACCGGAACTTCTGGCCCCGGCAGGCGACCTCGAGCGCCTGCGGTATGCCATCAACTACGGCGCGGACGCCGTTTACTGCGCTCTGCCTGAGTTCGGGATGCGCTCTGCACCCACCAACTTCACCCCGGAGCAACTGAGCGAGGGCGTCATCTATGCCCACGCCCGGGGCCGCAAGGTCTACCTGACCATGAACACCCTGCCCACCAACGAGGAGGCTGACCGTCTGCCCCAGGCCATCAAGGACGCTGCCGCCGCCGGTGTGGACGCCTTCATCGTGGCCGACCTCGGCGTGTTGGACGCCTGCAAGACGTTCGCGCCCGACATCGACGTCCATATGTCCACCCAGACCGGCATCACCAACTGGGCCGCTGCCCGCGCCGCCTACAATATGGGCGCGAAGCGGGTGGTGCTGGCCCGGGAGATGACCCTGCAGGACATCGCCACTCTCCGCGACAAGACCCCGCCGGAGCTGGAAATTGAGGCTTTCGTCCACGGCGCCATGTGCATGAGCGTCTCGGGCCGCTGCCTGCTCTCCAACTACATGGCAGGCCGCGACGCAAACCGCGGCCAGTGCGCCCAGCCCTGCCGCTGGAAGTACTATCTCAGCGAGGAGACCCGCCCGGGGCAGCTCTATGAGATCGGCGAGAACGAGAACGGCAGCTACATCCTCAACGCCAATGATATGTGTACCGCGCCCTTCCTCGACCTCATCTGCAACGCGGGCGTGGACAGCCTCAAGATCGAGGGCCGCGCCAAGACGTTCTACTACGTCGCCAGCGTGACGGCGGCCTACCGCCGCGCCCTCGACCAGTATCTGGCCGACCCGATGAACGAGAACTTTGAGCTGCCGGAAGAGGTTTTGGCTGAGCTGACCCGCACCAGCCACCGCCACTATTCGCCCGGCTTCTACTTTGGCCGGGAGCAGGCCCGTCAGGCCACCGACAGCGCGACTTACATCCGCGAGTGGGAGTTTGTCGGTACGGTGGACGGCTGGGAGAACGGCGTCGCCAGCTGCCAGCAGCGGGGCAAGTGGAGCCTCGGCGACACGCTGGAAGTGCTCTGCCCGGATGGCCGCAGCATCCCGCTGAACCCCGAGTGGATAAAGAATGAGGCCGGTGAGCTGGTGGAGTCCACGCCCCACGCGATGGAGCACTATACCATCCCCACCCCGGAGCTGCCGCCTATGAGCCTGCTGCGCCGGAAAGTCTGAGAATCAAAAGCAAAGCCGCCTGTCGTTCGTTGAATGACAGGCGGCTTTTATCGTTTATCTCTATTATTCCGGCTTGACCTGCAGCTCCTGCTCGCAGTAGATGCAGCGATACTTGCCGTTGGAGCTCAGCTCGAAGATCTGGTCACACTCTTCCTCGATGGAGGAGATGCAGCGGGGGTTCTTGCACCGCACGATGTTGACCAGACGCTTGGGGGGCTGGGGCTTTTCCTTCTTGACAGCCTTGCCGTTCTCGATGACGGTCACGCTGATGTCGGGGTCGAGATAGGCCAGCACGTCGAGGTTGAGCCAGGATGCGTCGCCCTCCACCTTGATGATGTCCTTCCGGCCCGACTCTGCCTTGTGGCTGCGGGCGTTCTGGATGAGGGCCACACTGGAGGTGCGGTTGCCCTTGATGCCCAGCAGGTCCATCAGGCCGATGGCCGTGCCTGCCTTGATATGGTCGATGACGATACCGTTCTGAATTTCATCAATGTTCAGCATCTCAGTTGCCCTCCTTTTCAGCCTTGGGGTCCTTGAGGCCCAGCAGTGTCATGATCAGCGCCATGCGGATGTAGACGGCGTTCTGCACCTGCTCAAAGTAGGCGGCGCGGGGGTCGTCGTCCACGTCCAGCGTGATCTCATTGACGCGGGGCAGGGGATGGAGCACGGCCATGTCAGGCTTGGCAAGGGCCATCTTCTCTTTGGTGAGGATATAGCTGTTCTTCAGACGGACATAGTCTTCCTCGTTGAAGAAACGCTCCTTCTGGACGCGGGTCATGTAGAGGATGTCCAGCTCGGGCATGGACTCCTCGAGGCTGCGGGTCTCCTTATAGGGGATGTGGTTGGCCTCGAGCACGTCGGTGATGATGTAGTCCGGCACACGCAGCTCCTCGGGGCTGATGAGGACGAAGCGGATGTTCTCACAGCGCGCCATGGTCTTGATGAGGGAGTGGACGGTGCGGCCAAACTTGAGGTCGCCGCACAGGCCGATGGTCAGGTCGTTCAGACGGCCCTTGCGGCGGCGAATGGTCATCAGGTCGGTCATGGTCTGGGTCGGGTGCTGGTGGCCGCCGTCGCCTGCGTTGATGACAGGGATGCGGGAGTACCGGCTGGCCCGCAGCGGTGCGCCCTCCTTGGGGTGGCGCATGGCCACGATGTCGGCATAGCAGGAGACGACGCGGATAGTGTCGGCCACGCTCTCGCCCTTGGATGCACTGGAGACGGTCTCGCTCGGGAAGCCGAGGACATGTCCGCCGAGGTTCAGCATCGCGGCCTCAAACGAAAGACGGGTACGGGTGGACGGCTCGTAGAACAGGGTGGCCAGCTTTTTGTGGGCGGCCACGTCCTGATAGGCAGCCGGGTCGGCGCAGATGCGGTCGGCCAGGTCCAGCAGAGAGGTGATCTCCTGCTGACTGAAATCCAACGGATCGATTAGATGACGCATATTCTTTTGTTTCCCTCCGTCAAAGAAGCTTTCGAAGAATCGAGAAGTCGAAGAAGTTCGTGTAGTAGCTCAACGAACGCATGACGGGATGGCAGAGCCGGTTGTAGCATATCTCATCCAGCAGCAGCATGGCCTCGCCCGGGGCCAGACGCATGGCGGCCCGGATGGGCTCGTCGCCGCAGCTGGCCTTGAGGTGGGCCACATTGGAGGCCACCTGCTGGCGGCACTCCCGCTCCAGAACATCGAATATGTCACCCGACAGGTCGATGCGGGTGTAGTCCCGGTTCCCAAACAGGGCGCGGGGCAGGTAGTCGATGGAGTAGATGACGGGGGTTGTGTCGGCGAGGATGCGCTTCTTGATGCAGATGACATCGTCGCCGGGCTCGATGGCCAAATCACGGGCCAGCTCTTCGCCTGCGCGGACGGGGTAGATCTGGATGCCGTCGGCGTGGGGGTAGCTGCCAAAGCTGCGGATGAGCGGGTAATACTCCAGCTTCTGGTCCAATCGGCTGCGCAGGTTCAGGACACTTCGGTTGACCACTGTGCCGATGCCGCGCACCCGCTCGATGTAACCCGCACGCTCCATCTCGCTCAGCGCATCGCGGATGACGGTGCGGCTGACGCCGAGTTCGGCGGCAAGGTCTACCTCGGCGGGCAGACGGTCAGTCTGTGCATAGCGGCCTGTGCGCAGTTCCTCCAGCAGAGCGCTGACGATGCGGTCGCTGATGACAGCACCACCCAGGCGGCTGGAAGGGGATAAGCTGGAATCTCTCATGGTTCGTTTCCTCCGGTACACGGGCAGGGCGGCCCTGCCTGGACTTCCGAAAAAGCTGTGCCTGAGCACAAAAGCTTTTCCTGCAAATATTATAGCATAAATTGACAATGATTCAAACGGCATTTATACTGGAATCAACCGGAAAGTATGATTTTATTTTGGAGGGATAGAGCAAGAATGGAAATTCTTCTGCACAAAGTGTGCGGCCGGCCCGGAAGCCGCACCATGACCCTGCGCGCTGCCGGGCCGGAGGATGCCGCCGCCTTTTACGCCTTGCAGAACGAGGTGCGGGCCGCGATGCCCCACCCGGAGCAGTTCGTACCCGACACGCTGGAAAACATCGCCCGTTACCTGAAAGAGGACCTGTGCATCGGCGGGTGGGACGGCGGGCGGCTGGGGGCCTACTTCATCCTGCGGTACTGCGGGCAGGACGCGCACAACTATGCCGCCTTTATGGGCATCCCGCGAGAAGAGTGGGACGGCTGGGCCAACGCCGACAGCGCCATCGTCCACCCCGACTACCGGGGCAACGGTCTGCAGCGGAAGCTGCTGGAAGTGGCGCTTACCCTGCTCCGCCCGGGCATCGTGGGCATCGGGGCCACCGTCAGTCCGGAGAATCAGTACAGCCTGAACAACGCTCTGGCCAGCGGCTTTGAAATCGTCTGCCGCCGGGAGATGTACGGCGGGTATGACCGGTATCTGCTGGCGAAGGCCCTCTCCGTCACCTTCGGTGACACCTATCCCGAAGGGAGAGGCACTGGCGTGTCGGTCAAGCCCATGCTAGACGAGTAAAGCTTAATTTGTATCGCAAACAGTAGTGCCCTGCTACCAAGGCTAGCAGCAGCCTGACAAGGAACATGGTTCCGTAGCTGCTGCCCTCTGTAGCAGGGCACTATTTTTTGCGTTATATCAGGCTTCCGGCGGCCAGCTCAGAGTTGACCGGCCTGCCAAAGGCTCTCCCTCTGGGAGAGCTGGCGCGGAGCGCCTGAGAGGGCAAGGACGCTGCCAAACAGCTCTTGCACTGCGATCGTATCGCTCTGACAAAGAGCCTGCTTACCGCTGTGCAGCAGCTTTAAGGTTCTCGTTCATCTTATGCCGTACCACCAGCAGGCAGGCCAGATGCACCAGTGTAGTGAGGATCCAGCTGACGGGGTAGCTGAGGTAAAGCATCGTGGTGGTGTGGAACAGCCGGAAGATGGTGGCGATCCAGACGAGGCGGAGCAGGCAGCTGCCAACGAGGCTGACCACCATCGGCAGGACGGAGTAGCCCCGGCCGCGCAGGCAGCTGGCCAGAACATCCATGCCGCCGCAGAGCAGATAGGTGGTGCAGATGATGTGCATACGGGCCAGACCGGCGGTCACCACGACCTCATCGGAGGAGTAGAAGTGGAGCAGCTGTTCGCCCAGCAGGGAAGCACCGCCGCCCAGCACGAGGCCGGTGACGATGGAGCAGAGCAGGCAGTTGCGCATGACGCGGTCCAGGTTGTCGTACCGGCGGGCGCCCATGTTCTGGCTCGTGAAGGTGACAGCAGCCTGGGCGAAAGCGTTCATGGCGGTATAGACGAAGCCCTCGAGGTTGGAAGCGGCAGAGTTGCCGGCCACGACGATGGAGCCGAAGGAGTTGACCGCCGACTGGATGACGACGTTGGAGAGGCTGAACACGGTGCTCTGCAGACCGGCAGGCAGGCCGATGCGCAAGATCTGGCCCAGAGCCCCCGCATGGAAGCCCAGATGGCCGAGGTCGAGGTGGAGCGGGCCTTTCTCCTTCACGAGCAAGGCGGTGACCATGCAGGCGGAGACGGTCTGGCTGATGATGGTGGCCAGAGCGACGCCCGCCACGCTCATGGAGAAGAGGATGACGAACACGAGGTTCAGCACCACATTGATGAGGCCCGCCACGGCCAGACAGAACAGAGGCCGCCTGGTGTCGCCCACGGCGCGCAGGAGGGCCGAGCTGAAGTTGTACAGCATGGTCATGGGCATGCCGATGAAGTATATCTTGAGGTAGAGGGTGGACAGGCCGATGACGTCCTCCGGGCAGCTCATCAGCTCCAGCAGGACGCGGGCGGCAAAAAAGCCCACCACGGCCAGTAAGAAACCGCTGACGAGGCCCAGCGTCACGGAGGTCTGGACGGTGTTGCGGACGCCCTCATCGTCCTTCGCGCCGAAGCAGCGGGCCGCAACGACGTTCGCGCCCAGCGACAGGCCCACGAACAGGTTGACCAGCAGGTTGATGAGCGCACCGTTGGAGCCGACAGCGGCCAGCGCCGTGCTGCCCGCAAAGCGTCCTACGACGACGACATCGGCTGCGTTGAACAGCAGCTGCAGGATGCTGGATGCAGCCAGCGGCAGGGAAAACAGGATGATCTTTTGCAGCATGGGGCCGCTGGTCAAATCGCCTGTCCGGGTATTCTGTGCCATGAAAATGCTCTGCCTCCTCAAATATCAGATGGTACTCACGAAAAAACGCGCCGCTCAACAGCGAGCGACGCAGATAGTATTATAATACGGTTTCGGGTAAAATACAAGTGAAATCAAAGCTTTTTCCGTACAAAAATGCACCCCCGCACACAGGGTGCAGGGGCGCGGAGGTACGTTTGCGAAACAGAACGCTTACTTCTGGGGCTTCATGTAGATGTGGTGCGGCAGACCGGCGATGTAGAGCGGGGTCAGCTCAGCCTGGATGAGGGGCCGTGCGTAAGCGAGGAAATCTTCGGTCATCTGGGTATGATTCTCGTTCATCCAGCTCAGCGGCACCTTCTTCTCGAGATTTGCGACCTCGCTGATGGGGTGCAGCTCAGTGGTACACTGATAGGGGCTGTTGGAGATGCGCTTCAGAGCCACCATCTGGCCGGTGACGCCCTCAAACGCAGCCTTGACAGCAGCACCGCCGACCTGATAGGCCTCGGTGATGTCGGTGCGGCTGGTCAGGTGGCCGGCGCAGCGCTGCAGGGTGGAAAGCTCGATGCAGCGGGTCTTGGTGTCCAGATTGCGGGCCACGACGTTGGCCAGATAGCGGGCGGTGCCGGTCAGGGCCTTGTGGCCGAAAGCGTCCACTGCGTGGACATCGTCGGCCAGCTCACAGACATAGCGGCCATCCTCGAGCTTGACGCCCTCAGACACCGCGATGACGATGCTGGGCTTCTTCTCCTGCATCACGCGCACCTTCTCGATGAAGTGCTCCACATTGAAGGGGACTTCGGGCAGGCAGATCATGTCCACGCCCTCGCAGTCGTCGCTCTTGGCCAGTGCGGCGGCGGCGGTCAGCCAGCCGGCGTTGCGGCCCATGATCTCGACGACGGTGACATACTTGGTGCCGTAGACGGTGGCGTCGCGGATGATCTCCTTCATCACCACGCCGATGTACTTGGCCGCAGAGCCGTAGCCGGGGGTGTGGTCGGTGACCATTAAATCGTTGTCGATGGTCTTAGGCACGCCCATGAAGCGGATGTCGCTCTGGATGCACTCGCCGTACTCAGCCAGCTTGCCGATGGTGTCCATCGAGTCGTTGCCGCCGATGTAGAAGAAGTAGCCGATGTCCAGCTTTTCGAGGATGGCGAAGAGCTTCTTGTACACGGCCTCGTCGGTGTGCCAGTCGGGCAGCTTGTAGCGGCAGCTGCCGAGGAAGCTGGAGGGGGTGCGCTTGAGCAGCTCGATGTCGAGGTCATCGGTCAGCAGGGTGGACAGGTCCACGACCCGCTCCTCCAGCAGACCGGCGACGCCGTTGCACATGCCGTAGACGATGTCCGCGCCGCGGCTCTTGCAGCTCTCGAACACACCAGCCAGACTTGCGTTGATGACAGAGGTGGGGCCGCCGGATTGGCCAACGATTGCATTTTTACCCATGATGATTTCTCCTTTTTTGTTTTTCTGTTTCGGCTTTATAAAATCGTGCAGGAGCACGAAAACAGACGCGGGGAAGGGGAGAAGCGAGTTTCCTTACAGGCAGATGTGGCGGGGCGTACCGTTGACGTAGACGGGGGTGACCTCGTCGAGGATGAGCGGGCGGGCGTATTCCTCGAACGCCGCCGTCACCTGCATCCCGTCGGGGGTGATCCAGTCCAGCGGCACCTTCTTTTCGAGGTTTGCCACCTGCTGGACGTCCACCGCTTCGGTGATGCACTGGTAAGGATACTCGGAAACGCGCTTGAGCGCGATCATTTTGCCCGTCTCACCGGCAAAGGCTGCGGCTGCCGCTGCGCCGCCCACGGCGTAGGCCTCGCTGACATCGGTGCGGCTGGCCAGATGGCTGGCGCAGCGCTGCAGTGTCGAGAACTCGATGGCGCGGCTCTTGCAGTTCAGCTTGTCGTGGATGAGGTCGGACAGATAGCGGCTGGTGCCGCTGAGGATGGCTTTGTGGCCGAAGGCGTCCAGCTGGCCTGCCGTGGACACGAGGTCGCACAGATAGGTGCCGTCGGCGGTCTTGACACCCTCGCTGGCCGCGATGATGACGTTGGACTTCACCCGCTGCAGCTCATCCACTCTGGCGAGGAACTTGTCCTGGTCAAAGGGGACTTCCGGCAGAAGGATGAGGTCGGGGCCGTCGCTGTCGTCGCCGCCTGCGAGGCAGGCCGCACCGGCCAGCCATCCGGCGTGACGGCCCATGATCTCGGCCACAGTCACGCTGCGGATGTCGTAGACGGAGGAGTCACGGATGACTTCCTTGAGGATGGTGGCAATGTACTTGGCCGCAGAGCCGTAGCCGGGGGTGTGGTCGGTGAGGCAGAGGTCATTATCGATGGTCTTGGGTACACCGATAAAACGCACCGCACTGCCTACCTGTGCGCCGTAGCGGCTGAGCTTGGCGATGGTGTCCATCGAGTCGTTGCCGCCGATGTAGAACACCGCGCAGATGTCGTACTTGTCAAACAGGGTGAACAGCTTGACGTAGGGCGTGGAGTCCGCCTCCGGCTCGGGGAGCTTGTAGCGGCAGCTGCCCAGATAGCTGGACGGCGTGCGCTTGAGCAGCTCGATGCTGAGCCGGTCGTCCAGCAGGACGTTCAGCTCCACGAGTTCCTCTTTCAGCAGTCCCTCGATGCCGTATTTCATGCCGTAGACCTTGTCTGCGCCCAGACTGCAGGCGGCTTTATAGACGCCTGCGAGACTGGAATTGATGACGGCGGTAGGACCGCCGCTCTGGCCGATGATGACATTCTTGGCCATGAGAACCTCCTTGTACCATTTACCGATAAATTGGACTTCCTGTGCGCCGCAGCACCGCTCCGCGCTGTCCCCGTTTCGTGGTCCTTACACCCTGCACAGTGTACAGACGGGGGAACAGCCAACAATCGATGACTGCAACTCGCACAAAAATTCTGGCAAGTCGTGCAAGCACTTCGAGAAATGTGTGCAAAAACCTGCTCTTCTTCTATTGTAACCGTTTTGCCTGTTGTATGCAAGTCCTAATTGGTTGCAGAGGCAAAAAAATTATGATAAAATAGGTGCTGCACAGCTCTGCCGGGCCGGAAAGCGGGGATAACCCGCCGACGCCCGGGCAGACTAAGAGCAGAACCAAACGAAAGCGGGAACACCTTTATGGGCATTTCACACGATTATCATAGCACAGGCAGGAGCCGCAGAGGCGGTCCCGGCGGAGTCATCCGGTTTGCGGGGGCCGTGGCCGGCATCCTGCTGGTGAGCTTCGCCATCACGGCCATCCTCGAGCATGGACAGGCACAGCCCGAAGAGCTGCCCACCGTGACGGCCAACGGCACGGCGCAGAACATTCTGGCTCCGCTGCCTATGCAGGGCGCGGCGGACAGCGCCACCGACAGCGCCGTCAGCGGCGGGGAGAACGCAGCGGCAGACGGCACGCCCGCCGTGACCCTCGAGCAGTTCGGCCCGGCCCGTCAGACGGCGGGAGCCTACAGCGTCAAAGCCTACGACAGCAGCGTCATCCGTCAGCCTGCCAGCGGTCAGGTCGATTTGAGCTACTTCTCCGATGCCGCCTTCCTCGGTGACAGCCTGACGGTGGGCTTCTCCGACTATAAGATCAACCTCGGCGGAGCACTCATCTGCGGCTACACCGGCGTCGGTCCGGATGCCATCGTCAACCGCAGCGCCGTCAAGAGCAGTGTGCGGGGCGAGGAAGTCGCGCTGGACGTGCTGGCCGCTGCTCAGCCCAAGAAGCTGTATATCCTGCTGGGTACCAACACCCTGACCACCGTGGGTGCGGCAGACCGCTTCCTCGCTTACTACGGCCAGATGCTGGATGTGCTGCGCCAGACGCTGGGGGAGGACTGCGTCATCTATGTTGAGTCCATCCCGCCCGTCCGCCCCGAGGCCGCAGCGGAAAAGCCGGGCCTTGCCTCGGACATCATCCGCTCGGTGAATGAGCAGCTGGCCCTGCTGGCCGCAGATAAGGGCTGTGTCTACCTCGATTTGTGGGAGACGCTGGCCGACGGCGAGGGTAACCTGAAAGAGGTGCTGGCTGCGCCGGACGGCGTCCACTTCTCGGCGGGCAACGGCTACGGCGCGTGGGTCACTTACCTGCGCAACCACGCCAAGTATTCTGCCGATAATGCATGGACACCCGGCAGTGCCTACGCAGGCTGAAATTTCAAAAATACAACGGCAAATGCCCTGAATCGCAGGATCCAGGGCATTTTTGCTGCAAAAAATCTCAAAAGAGAGTTTTATCGGACAGATGATTTGTAAAATAGGAGGCAGAAGAGAGCACGGCCAGAGGAAAGGACGGTAAAAATGAAGTACCTGTTTGTGACGCTCATGTGGAATGCCCGGGCCGAAATGCCCGGGCCGGGCGATATTTTTGCGGTCTGCTGTCAGTCTTACAGCCCGAATGGAATGACGCGGTACGGACGCTACACCCATCTGGACGACATGAGCGCCCTGACGCAGTGGACAAAAGATGCTGTTTACCACAACATCACGGTACTGGAAACAGCAAAGCCGCGAAAAGAGATTTTGAATACGGTAGCGGAGACCTTTCCGGCCTATGACGTTCTGGTCCTGTGGAGCCGGAAAGAATATGAGCTGTTCCGGCAGGCGATGCATGACTGCGGACATCGCCTCTGCACGGCGAAAGTCGTTCTGCTGGAAGAACTGCTGGGAGCAGTCGTCCGCCCCAGAAAGAGAGGCCGGGTGCCTTTTCAGCAGGTGCTGAGGGCGTTTCATGTCCAGACGACCCGGGAGACGTTTTACCAGCCGAAATACCGGGCGGGCTTTCTGCTTGAGCTGTGGGACAGGGTGAGCCAGCTTGCGGCGCAGAGCGAGGAGTGGACGCAGACAGAACTCTGCATTAACCCCAGGACAAACACCGTCCACCTGCCGGGATGCAGTCATCTCGGCCTGCCGAGCGGACAGCCCTGTACGCCGCAGGTGCTGCTGGAAGGGGCCGCTCTCTGCAGAGACTGCCAAAAGAAGAAGGCGCTGTATCTCTGGGAGATGAAGCGGCTGCACGCAGTGAAGTTCCAGCCTCACGCAGGTGCTCTGGGGACGCCGCAGAATTATCCGCCGGCACCGAAGCTGTTCTACCGGGAGGGCGACCCGCAAAAGCTTTACCATGACCGTGCCTGCCTCTGCTGCAAACCGTTCCGGGAGGGACCGGACTATCTGCAGTGGAAGCCGCTTTTCGGGAGAGCCGATGCGGCAGCCCTCGGCCTGACGGCCTGCGACCGGTGTTCACCGCTGGGCATCCGGTATGGGCAGACTCGGACGCAGATAGAGTCCTTCTGCAGCCAGAGAGGGATGCAGTGTGTGCTGCGGGATGGCGAGATCGACGTCACGACGTCCATCGGCGGGTGGCGGATCGTCTGGAAGGGAAAAGATAAAATCTGGCTCTATCACAAGAACACCCATAGGAGCCATCTGACTGAGAGTGAGGACATCCCCGGCTATCACAGTCAGGCCATTCACAAGAAGACCATCATGGAGTATTTGGAATACATTGTCCAGCACGACCTTTACCGGAAAAACAGTCCGCTCCCGGAGACGGGGAGTGTCCCTGCCGCAAAACCGCCGAAGCCGACCCATCGGGGACACGGCCATCACCGGGACGCAAAGGGGGCAAAGCATTTCCAAAAGCACAAGACGAACAAGGTGAAGGTGAGCTCACTGGAAGAACTGCAGGCGCTGGCCCGGCAGAAAATGACCGGAGAAGAGGAATAAAGACAAACAAAAATCCCGCCCTTTGCACATAGAGTGCAGAGGACGGGACATTTTGCATTTTATGAGGAAGGCTTACTTCATCTTGCTCTTGGCCTTCATGCGCTGCTCGTGGTTGAGGATCTGCTTGCGGATGCGCAGGTTCTCGGGAGTGACCTCCAGCAGCTCGTCCTGAGCCAGGAACTCGAGGCAGCCCTCGAGGCTCAGCTTGCTGATGGGGATGAGGCGCAGAGCGTCGTCAGAGCCGGAAGCACGGGTATTGGTCAGGTGCTTGGTCTTGCAGACGTTGACATCGACGTCCTCGCCGGAAGCGGTGTAACCGATGACCATGCCCTCGTAGACCTTCTCGCCGGCGCCCACCAGCAGAGTGCCGCGCTGCTGGGCGTTGAACAGGCCGTAGGTGACGGCCTCACCGGTCTCAAAGCTGACCAGAGAACCGGTGGAGCGGTTGGCGATCATGCCAGCCCAGACGTCATAGCCGTCGAAGATCTGGTTGATGATGCCCTCGCCGTGGGTATCGGTCAGGAACTGGTTGCGGTAGCCGAACAGGCCGCGGCTGGGCATACGGAACTCCAGACGCACACGGTCGGAACCCAGAGACTCCATCTGCTGCAGGATGGCCTTGCGCTGGCCCAGACCGGTCATGACAGCACCCTGATACTGGGAGGGAACGTCGATGACGACGTGCTCCATAGGCTCGTAGGTCTTGCCGTCGATGACCTTGGTCAGAACGTGCGGGGGAGAGACCTGCAGCTCATAGCCTTCGCGGCGCATGGTCTCGATGAGGATGGACAGATGCATCTCACCACGGCCCATGACACGGAAGGAATCGGTGGTGGCGGAATCCTCCACCTTCAGAGCGACGTCCTTCAGCAGCTCTTTCTGCAGACGGTCACGGATCTGGCGGCTGGTGACATACTTGCCCTCACGGCCGGCCAGCGGGCTGTCGTTGACGGAGAAGGTCATCTCGACGGTGGGGTCGTTGATCTTCACGAAGGGCAGCGGCTCGATATTGGAGGGGCTGCACAGGGTGTTGCCGATGGTGACGTCGGGCAGACCAGAGAAAGCCACGATGTCGCCTGCGGTGATGTTGTCGCAGGGCTGACGGCCATTGGCCTGGAAGTCATACAGCTTGGTCAGACGGCCGCGCATCTTGAGGTCGGGGTTGTGCCAGTCGCACACGACCACTTCCTCGCCCACCTTGGCGACGCCGTTCTGGATGCGGCCGATGCCGATGCGGCCAACGAACTCATTGTAGTCCACAGAGGACACCAGCATCTGGAAGGGAGCCTCGGGGTCGCCCTCGGGCGGCTTGATGGTGCTCAGCAGGGTGTCGAACAGGGGGACCAGGTCAGTGCCGGGTACATCGGGGTCAAGGCTTGCAGTGCCATCACGGCCACAGCAGAACAGCATGGGGCAGTCCAGCTGCTCGTCGGTAGCACCCAGATCCATCAGCAGGTAGAGGACCTCGTCGATGACTTCCTTGATACGGGCATCGGGACGGTCGATCTTGTTGATGGCGACAACAAGGCTCAGATTCTGCTGCAGAGCCTTCTGCAGCACGAAACGGGTCTGGGGCATGCAGCCCTCAGCAGCGTCCACCAGCAGCAGAACGCCGTTGACCATCTTCAGCACGCGCTCGACCTCGCCGCCGAAGTCGGCGTGGCCCGGGGTATCGACGATATTGATCTTGACGCCCTTGTAGGTGCAGGAGCAGTTCTTGGCCAGAATGGTGATGCCGCGCTCACGCTCGATGTCACCGCTGTCCATGACACGCTCTGCCACAGCCTGATTGTCGCGGAAAGCGCCGCTCTGGCGCAGCAGGGCGTCCACCAGCGTGGTCTTGCCGTGGTCAACGTGAGCGATGATAGCGACATTGCGCAAATCGTTACGAACCATAAAATACAACCTCTCTATTTTGAATCTCAGTAGAAGTTACGTCATACGATTTAAGTTTATATCATCCGGGGGTGGTTTGTCAAGATTGTATAAAAATTTTTTGATGGATTCGGCGTTTTGCCCGAGAATCGGCTGTCGATTTGGGCGGCATTACAGCGCGAAACGTGATATACTTAATGTACCAAAGTTGGATAATCTCGTTGGAGGTGTGTCTATGAAACTGACGTTTTTGGGTGCCAACCACGAAGTGACCGGCAGCTGTACCCTCTTGGAAGCGGCGGGACAGCGCTACCTCATCGACTGTGGTATGGAACAGGGCAAGGATGTCTATGAGAACCAACCCATCCCCGTTGCGCCGGGCGAGATCGACGGCGTGCTGGCCACCCATGCCCATATCGACCACACGGGCCTTCTGCCTCTTCTGGTGCGCAACGGCTTCCGGGGCAGGATCTATGCCACCAGGCCCACGGCAGAACTGTGCAGCATCATGCTGCGCGACTCGGCGCACATCCAGGAATTCGAAGCCGAGTGGAAGAACCGCAAAGGCCAGCGCTCCGGTGCAGAGCCTGTGGAACCCATGTACACCATTCAGGACGCCGAGGCAGCCATCGCGCTGTTCCGGGGCTATGATTACAATAAAGAGATCGAGCTTGCGCCCGGCATCGTCATCCGCTTTGTGGATGTGGGCCATCTGCTGGGCTCGTCCAGCATCGAGATATGGGTGACGGAGAACGGCGCGACCACAAAGCTGGTCTTCTCCGGCGACATCGGCAACCACGACCAGCCTATCATCAAAGACCCCACGTATCTGAAAGACGCAGATTATGTCTTTATGGAGTCCACCTACGGTGACCGCAGCCACGGCCCGCGGCCCGACTATGTGGCAGAGCTGGCGAAGATCCTGCAGCGCACCTTCGACCGCGGCGGCAATGTGGTCATCCCGAGCTTTGCAGTGGGCCGCACTCAGGAACTGCTCTACTTCATCCGCGAGATAAAGGAAAAGAATCTGGTCACCGGCCACGGCTGTTTCCCGGTGTACATCGACAGCCCGCTGGCCATCGAGGCTACCCGCATCTTCAAGGACACCGATTCCTTCTGCTTTGATGAAGAGACCAACGCCCTGCTGGCAAAGGGCATCGACCCCATCCAGTTCCCGGGCCTGAAGGTCAGCGTCACAAGCGATGAGTCCCGTGCCATCAACACTGACCCCGTGCCGAAGGTCATCATCTCGGCCAGCGGCATGTGCGAAGCGGGCCGTATCCGCCACCACCTCAAGCATAACCTCTGGAGGAAGGAATGCACCGTCCTCTTTGTGGGCTATCAGGCCGTGAACACGCTGGGCCGCTCTCTGCTGGAAGGTGCGGACAACGTGAAGCTCTTCGGCGAATCCATCGAGGTGCAGGCGGAGATCTGCCAGCTCACCGGCCTTTCGGGCCACGCCGACAGGGAAGGCCTGCTGAAGTGGGTCAACTCCTTTGAGCCGAAGCCCAAGCGGGTGTTCATCATCCACGGCGAGGATGAGGTGGAGAACATCTTTGCCCAGACCCTCACGGAGCAGGGCTTCAACGCCAGCGCACCTTATAATGGTGAGCAGTGGGCCATCGGTGCCGAGGGCGCAGTCTGCCTGAAGGAAGGCACCCGTATCCGCATCGAGCACCACGTCAGCGAGGGTGCAGCCCGTGCAGCTACCGTCTTCCAGCGCCTGCTCAATGCCGGCAAGCGTTTGCTGCGAGTCATTGAGCACAACGAGGGCGGTGCCAACAAGGACCTCGCCAAGTTCGCCGACCAGATCAACGCTCTCTGTGACAAGTGGGACAGATGAGGCAAACATCCCGGCGGCATAGCTGCTCCGAAAACATCGTCCTGAAATAAAATGATGTAAAACCGACCCGAGTTCGTGTATCCTCACACGGCTTGGGTCGGTTCTTTTTTTGCGTCCAAAAGAGGAAAACACAGTTTTTTGTGCGCTTTTGCACAAGTTTCCGACTATTTCATGAGAATCGTTGACTTTGAATGTGCGAAATGCTACCATATGGCACAAGAAAAGGCAAAGATGACGAAATAAAGTTGTTTCATGGGCGCAGAGGCCGGCATCTGTGCGGGAAACGGCTCGAAGTTTTTGTCTGCGTGCGGATGGTATCGGCAGAAGCCTCCGCACAGGAAATGACTGCCGAAAAAGGAGGTCTCAATGATAGAATACAAGCTTTCTCTTGCGTCGTCCGGCGCGGTAAAAGCACCGGGTTATGAGGATATGCTGCGGTTTGGCTACAACAAGAACTGCGGCGTCTATCGGCTGAGGGTGACTGCCGCCGACGAGTGGAAGGGGATGAAGCTCCGGGTGTTCTGGCATACGCCGGAGGGTGACCCGCCTACATCGCTGGTAGAGAACGGTGTGGTGGAGGTGCCTGCCTTCGTCACGGCTGTGTCCGGCGAGGGCCGCATCACCTTCGAAGGCTCCGACGGCACCCGGACCATCACCAGCGCCGATATGCGTTACCGCGTGGCGGCAAATTCCGGCACCGAAGACGGTACTATGCCGCCGCTGGGTACGCCTGCGTGGCAGCAGCTGGTGGGCCGGGTGGAAGAAGTCGGTGCAGACGCCCGGAAAAGTGCCGAACAGGCCCGGAAGTCGATGAAGCAGGCCGAAAGCGAAAAAAGCGCAGCGGCCGGTAGTGCTGCAGCGGCGGCGAAAAAACTGAAAGAGCTTCAGGATGGCATCGCTGCGGGAGATTTCAAGGGCGAAAAGGGTGATACAGGCGCGAGAGGTCCGCAGGGAAATACCGGACCTCAGGGGCCTAAAGGTGAAAAAGGCGACATCGGCTCGACAGGCCCCACTGGTGCAACAGGTCCACAAGGTCCAAAGGGCGAGACTGGCCCGCAGGGTCCGAAGGGCGACAAAGGCGACACCGGTCCACAGGGTCCTGTAGGCGCGACCGGCCCTCAGGGACCGAAAGGCGAGACAGGCCCGGCGGGCAAAGAAACGAAGGTGGACGCCACCCTCAAAGTCTCCGGCGCAGCTGCCGACGCCAAAGCCACCGGCGACGCGCTGGCGGGTAAAGCTGCCGCCAGCCATACCCACAACTACGCTGGTTCGTCCAGCGCGGGCGGTGCGGCAAACTCAGCCAACAAACTGAACAAGAACGCGGGTTCTGCTACGCAGGGCGTATACTTCAAGGATGGTGTGCCGGTCGCTATGACCTGCACGCTGGGCAAGAGTGTGCCTGCGGATGCAAAGTTCACGGACACCAACACCTGGCGCGGCGTGCAGGACAACCTGACCAGCACGGCCACCGACCAGAGTCTGAGCGCAAATCAGGGCAAGGTGCTGAAAGGCCTCGTGGACGGCAAGGCGGCGTCCAGCCATACCCATGACGACCGGTACTACACCGAGAGCGAGATGAACACCAAACTCAACGGCAAAGCCAACAGTTCCCACACCCACAACTACGCCGGTTCCGGCTCTGCGGGCGGCACGGCCAACTCGGTCAACGGCCTGACTTTTGCCGCCCAGACCACCGACCCGGGGGCGGGAAGCGCATTGACCACCAACAAGGTGCTCATCGTGTACGTGTAAAGGAGGCCGGATATGGCAAAAGCAGTTTATGTGGGCGTCGGAAGCAAAGCCCGCAAGATGAAGAAAGCCTACATCGGCATCGGCGGTAAGGCCCGCAAGGTCAAGAAGATGTACATCGGTGTCGGAGGCAAGGCGAGGCTGTGCTACAGTGCAGAGGCTGACAAATTCGGCATGGCAGCATCGCTGAGCAAGGCTAGAAGTCTGCTTGCCGGAACGACAGTTGGCGGATATGCCCTGTTCGGAGGCGGCGGTTATGATAGCGACGCCCGAAAAGGCGAGGCCATAATGGACGCATACAACGCATCTCTCACCCGGACGACTGCAGCTTCTTTAAGCGTGGCAAGGCAAGGATTGACGGCGATAACGCTGGGGAATCACGCACTATTCGTCGGTGGACGAAGCGGAAACACGTCCTTTGGCACGGTGGATGTCTACGATGCATCTCTTACCCGGACGACCGCTACAGAGCTGAGTATTGCCCGATATGACAGTGCCGCAGCAGTTGTAGGTTCCTATGCGCTTTTTGCTGGCGGCAGAAGGAATAATGGCTTATTTACAATGTCGCAGTCCGCCGTAGATGCATACAACACGTTTCTCACCCGGACGACTGCAACTCCGCTGCCCAGTAATGCATACGCCTGTGCAGGAGGCACAGTCGGAGGTTATGCAGTGTTTAGCGGCGGCAGCAGCATGAACTCGGATTCGACTCTTGTTGAAACCATTGGGGCTCTGGAGATAGTGCGCGCATATGATTCGTCTCTTACGTCCAGTCAGGCCGCGCCCTTGAGTTGCCCCAGAGCAGTCCATTCCGCCGCAACCATCGGGAATCATCTTCTTTTTGCAGGAGGATACAACAGCACTACGGGAAAATACCTCTCCACAGTAGAATCGTACGACGCCTCGCTGACCCGAAGCACTGCCGTCGAATTGAGCAGCGCAAAGAACGGCCTGGCCTCGGCCACAGTGGGCGAATACGCAATGTTTGCAGGTGGCTATAAAGGCAACAGCGATGCAGCCTATGTGGCAACGGTGGATGCATACAACACCGCGTTAACCAAGACGACTATGCCAGACTTAAGTGTCGGACGGCATGGCCTTGCATCTGCTGTAATTGGAGATTACGCGCTGTTCGCAGGCGGTATCTCAAAAATCAGTAGCACGGCAGACAAATATCAGGATGTCGTCGATGTCTATTCGGCGTAATGAAAGGAGAAATCAAAATGGCACGATACAAAATTTACGACAACAAATCTGACGTCATCACCCCGGTGGGCGAGAAGCTTACCGCTGAGCAGTGGCTGGACCGTTACCAGTGGGGCCGCTACACCAAGATGATCGTGGGCGGCGGCATCATCAACGGCAGCGTCGCGCTGGTCTTCGACGATGAGGTGGAGCGTTACCGCAAGGCGGGCTGCGATTTCAGTGCCTGCACCACCGACGAGGACTATCTGGCCGCCATCGAGGCCTTTGAGGATAACCCGCCTGTGGCAGACGCCGGCGTCTCCGACCAGACCCGCATTGCGGACGCTCTGGAAGACATGGTGGCTCTGAGTCTGCCGGATGATACCACCAGCACCACCGAAGAATAAGAAAGGAGCATGAAGCTATGAGCAACAAGGAAAAGCTGACCGAACGCTGGACGCAGGGCCGCATCTCTGAGGCGATGCTGCGGGTGTATGTCCGCAAGGGCATTATCACCAAGGCGGATTTCGAGGAGATCTGCGGGAAGAAGTACTAAACAAAAAGCAGCCGCTCGAATGAGTGGCTGCTCCGGAAATGGAAATTATTTATCTCTGTAGTGGGAACCGCACTGGACGATTTTGACTACATTCCCATCAATTCGGTAAACGATACGGTTTGCATCGTCGATACGGCGGCTCCAATAGCTGGACAAGTCTCCGCTGAGGCGCTCGGGCTTGCCGATGCCTTCATAACTGTTTCGGTCAATGTCCTTCAGGAGCTGCAGGATGCGCTTGAGCACCTTGCGGTCCTGCGTTGTCCAGTATTCAAAATCTTCCCATGCTTCCTCTGTCCACGCCTTAATCATCCAAATCGACCTCGTGGATGGTGCCGCCGGTCGCTTCCATCTCCGCGATGGACTTACGCAGACGAGCCTGGTTCTGCTCAGAGTAGAACGGGTCCACCGAAAGCTCGAAAGGCAGGCGCTGTTCACGGGTCATCTTCTTGGCCAGCATGGTGACAGCAGTGGACATGGACATCCCAAGTTCATTGCAGATGTGGTCGAAATTGTTTTTCAAATCATTATCCATACGGATGCTGACAGTGGTCTGTGCCATAGTATCACACTCCTTCTGAATACAATGTAGCACATATGCGATACAATGTCAATCAACAAAGCGAAAAGAAAGGATGAAGAAATTGGCAATCAGAGAATATTCCATGACCCGCGACTCCACCCGGCAGCTTTCGCCCAGCTTCCGTGTCCGCGAGTTCGCCTGCAAGGGCAGCGACGTCGTCCTCATCGACGACGAGCTGGTGGTGCTGCTACAGTGCATCCGGGAGCACTTCGGCAAGCCGGTACATATCACCAGCGGCTACCGCACCGCCGAACATAATGCCGCCGTGGGCGGCAGCAAGTCGAGCCAGCACCTGCTGGGCCGGGCGGCAGACTTCTACGTCGAAGGTGTGCCGGTGGCGACTGTCGCCGCCTACGCTGAGACCTTGCTTCCCGGGCGCGGCGGCATCGGGCGGTACCCGAAGGATGCAAAGCATCCCAAGCGCATGACCGGCTGGGTGCATATCGACACCCGGACGAATAAGTCCAGATGGAAGGGGTGAGACCGATGGAGACTGTTCTCGCAGCGCTTATCACCGGGGCCGTGACTCTCATCGGCGTACTCATCGCCAACAGCCGCAGTCAGGCTGTCACAGACACCAAGCTTGAGGAGTTGACCCGCGAGGTGCGGGCGCACAACAACTTCGCCCAGCGCGTCCCCGTGCTGGAAGAGCAGATGAAGGTGGCAAACCACCGCATCGCCGATTTAGAAGCAAACGAACATACAAGAGAAAGGAATTAAGCTATGAACGCACATATCATTACCAACCGTACCGTCTCCGCCGGTACTCTGACCCGTACCGCAGCGCTGGGCCTCGCCCTGACAAATCAGCTGCTCAGCGCAGCGGGCAAGTCTGTACTGCCCATCGACAATGCCCAGCTCGAGCAGCTCATCTCCACCGGCTTTACCGTCGGCGCTGCGCTGGCCACATGGTGGAAGAACAACAGCTTCACCTCCGAGGCCATCGAGGCGGATGCATTCATGGCAAGGATGAAAAAGAGAGTGCGGTGAGAGCTGTATAGTCTAATAATGCCTCCTTCAAAATTTTTTCGAAGGGGACATTATTATATGGTATGGAAAAGAAATGAGGTAATGAAGCAAGAAAACCGCCTGGATTCTGACGAATCTAGGCGGTTTTTGGTGGAGCGGGCAATGGGAATCGAACCCACCTCCTCAGCTTGGAAGGCTGATATACTAGCCGATGTACGATGCCCGCATATTCTATTTTGCCGGGATGCAAGCAGTATTATAGCATGATTCGCGGCAAATGTCCAGCTTTTTTTGCCCAAAGTGCAGAAGGAGAAGAAACCTTTGCCGATGAGCTGGCGTTTGCCTGTTTACTTTGGAGCAGTTTTATTGTAAAATAGATAAGAGATAAAATCGGCGGCGCACAGCGCGGCCAAATCTGATACAGGTGGTGTATGTTATTATGGCATTGAAATATCAGCGTATCCTTCTGAAGATCAGCGGTGAGGCCCTCGGCGGCGAAAAGGGGACCGGCTTCGACGAGCCGACCATGGACGCGATCTGTGGAGGCGTAAAGAAGGCCCATGAGCTGGGCGTTCAGATCGGCATCGTTGTGGGCGGCGGCAACTTCTGGCGCGGCCGTTCCAGTGGCAAGATGGAGCGTACGCTGGCCGATAAGATCGGTATGCTGGCAACGGTGATGAACGCCCTGGCTGTCTCTGACAAGCTGGAGCAGCTGGGTGTGCCGACCGAGGTGTTTACCTCCATCACCATGCCGCAGGTGGCCCCGGCCTTCACCCGCAAGGAAGCTCTCCACGCAATGGAAGAGGGTAAGATCGCCATCTTCGGCGGCGGTACGGGCAACCCCTTCTTCTCCACCGACACGACCACTGCTCTGCGCGCCGTTGAGGTGAGTGCAGACATCATGTTCAAGGCCACGATGGTGGACGGCGTCTATGACAAGGACCCCCATAAGTACCCCGATGCCAAGAAGTACGAGACCCTTACCTTTACCAAGGTGCTGGAAGACCGTCTGGCTGTTATGGACGGCACTGCCGCCACCCTCTGCCGGGACAACAAGCTCCCCATCCTCGTGTTCGACCTGGCCGACCCCGACAACATCGCCCGCGCTGTGCAGGGTGAGAGCGTGGGTACGCTGGTCTACGAGGGCTGAGCATACTGCCCCGCTTCCGACAATAGAATATGCCAGACGCCTTTTCGCGGCTGGTGAGAATTGATAACAAACAGGAGACAAGGACAATGAGCAGCAACACCAAGGCATTCGAAGACAAGATGAAGAGCGCAGTCGAGCATCTGGAGCGCGAGCTGAAGACCGTGCGCGCAGGCCGTGCCAACCCCGGCGTTCTGGACAAGGTAACCGTGGATTACTATGGTTCGCCCACGCCCATCCAGCAGGTGGCTTCTGTGGCTGTCAGCGAGGCCCGCACCCTGACCATCACCCCGTGGGACCGCACTCTGCTGCGCGCCATCAGCAAGGCCATCCTGGCCAGCGATGTGGGCATCAACCCCATTGATGACGGCCAGACCATCCGTCTGAACTTCCCGGCTCCTACCGAGGAGCGCCGCAAGCAGCTGGCCAAGGAAGTCTCCAAGATGGGCGAGGAGGCAAAGGTCGCTGTCCGCAATGTCCGCCGCGACGCTATGGACAAGGCCAAGGCCATGAAGAAGGCTGGCGAACTGACCGAGGACACCCAGAAGACCATGGAAGAGGACGTCCAGAAGCTGACCGATAAGTACGTGAAGAATATCGACGCTGCTGTGGAAGAAAAGCAGACGGAGATCATGTCCGTCTGATTCTGACTGCAAGCAGGGAGGTGCCGTGCGCTGAAAGAAGGTGCGCGGCACTTTTTGCCAGACTGAAAATAGAGGAATAAGATCATGGAACATCCAAAGGATTTTGCAAAGGGGCTGTCCATCGGCATCATCATGGACGGCAATGGCCGCTGGGCCAAGAGCCGCGGCCTGCCCCGTACCGCCGGCCACAAAAAGGGCGCACAGGTCTTTCAGGACATTGCGAACTACTGCGATGAGCTGGGTGTGGAGTCGGTGTATTTCTACGCATTCTCGACCGAAAACTGGAAGCGTCCCGCCGAAGAAGTGGGTGCTATCATGCGGCTGTTCGGCGAGTACCTCATCAAGGGCTTCGACTACAAGAACCGGAACATCCGCATCTGCTTCATGGGCGACCGCACTGCGCTGGACCCCAAGCTGCAAAAGCTGATGAACGAGCTGGAGACCGACTCGGCTTCCAAGACCGGTCTGACCGTCAACATCGCCGTCAACTACGGTGGACGGCCTGAAATCGTCCGGGCGGCCCAGAGTCTTGCGGCCAAGGTGGCTGCGGGCGAGATGAAGCCCGAGGACATCACGGAAGAGGCTCTTTCGGCCCAAATGTACACCGCCGGCCAGAAAGACCCCGACTTCATCCTCCGCCCCAGCGGAGAAAAGCGGCTCTCCAACTTCATGCTCTGGCAGGCAGCCTACTCGGAGCTGGTGGAGATGGACGTTCTGTGGCCTGATTTCACCCGTGATGACCTCGATGCCGCCATCATGGAGTTCAACCGGCGTTCCCGCCGCTTCGGCGGACTTTGAGCGCAGCAAACGATACGCAAGATGCCGCGCGGTGTGCGCGGCCCCCGGAGAGCGTCCGGTATTTCCTCAGGCGCTGACGCTGCAGACCCTGCCAGAGCAGGGGAGCGGCTCCCGGACGAAACAAAGGAGAACATGAAACTATGAAAACACGAATCATCACAGCCGTGGTGGGCCTGATCGTTCTGGCAGGCGTCCTGTTCACCTTCGATACGCTGGTGTTCAATCTGGTCATCGCGGCCATCACCCTCATCGCCCTGCATGAAATTTACTCTGCGCTGGGTTTTGAAAAGCAGGACTGGCCGCTGCTGGCCGTTCTGGTACCCTACACACTGCTCATCATGCTGTCGAGCTACAGCGTCTGCCGGGCGATGGTGATGCCCGCTTCCTTCCTCGTGGTGCTGTTCTATGCTATCTACCTTGTCGTGCGCAACGGCGTCATCAGCTACCAGAAAGCCAGCGGCCTCGCCATGTTTTCGGGCATCGTGATCTTCTGCTTCTACTCGTTCATCCGGCTCAAGGAGATGCTGCCGGTGGAGGAATATGGCTACGACGCCATCTTCTTCATCCTGCTCATCCTCTGCTTCGCCTGGGGCGGCGATACCTGCGCCTACTTCGCGGGCCGCGCCTTTGGCAAGCATAAGCTCTGCCCGGTGGTCAGCCCCAAAAAGACGGTGGAGGGCGCTGTGGGCGGCGTGCTGGGTACTATGGTATTCGGTGTGCTGGTCACGGTCATCTACTCCATCGCAGCAGACCGGATGGAAGAGTTCACCCGCTCCAATATTGGTGTATCCATGTATGTCATCATTGCGCTGCTGGCCTGTGTGGCTGCGGTGCTGGGCATCTACGGCGACCTGTTCGCCAGCGTGGTCAAGCGCCAGTGCGGCATCAAGGACTACGGCACCATCTTCCCGGGCCACGGCGGCATCCTTGACCGCTTTGACAGCGTGATGTTCATCGCGCCCTTCGTCACGATGGTGGTCATCGCAGCATTCTACGATTAAAATCAGCAGGAGGTAGATTCTTTATGGCTAAGAAAATCACGCTGCTGGGTTCTACCGGCTCCATCGGCACCCAGAGCCTTGACGTCATCCGTGCTCAAGGGTATGAGGTGTTCGGTCTGTCGGCCCACAGCCAGACGGATAAAATTTTGCAGCAGATAGAAGAATTCCACCCGAAATACGTTTGCATGACCAGTGAGGCCGGTGCCGAAAAGCTTTCGGCTGCGCTGGCAGGCCGCGCCGATGCACCCAAGCTCCTGACCGGCCCGGAGGGCCTGAAGACCCTCGCCGCAATGGACGGCCCGGACGTGGTGCTGAACAGCGTGGTGGGCATCGCTGGCCTCGGTGCAAGCCTTGCCGCCATCGAGAGCGGCCATGACCTCGCCCTCGCCAACAAGGAAAGCCTTGTCACCGGCGGCCATCTTGTCACTCAGGCCGTGGCGAAGCACGGCGTCAAGCTGCTGCCTGTGGACAGTGAGCACTCGGCCATCTTCCAGTGCCTGCAGGATAAGGAGAGCGCCAAGAGCCTGACCAAGATCCTGCTGACGGCCTCCGGCGGCCCCTTCTTCGGCATGAAGACCAAAGAGCTGCGGGGCAAGACCAAGGCCGATGCCCTCAAGCATCCCAACTGGAACATGGGTGCAAAGATCACCATCGACAGCGCCACCCTGATGAACAAGGGCCTCGAGCTCATTGAGGCTGTGTGGCTGTTCGGTCTGCCTCCGGAGAAAATTCAAATCGTTGTCCAGCGCCAGAGCATCGTCCACTCGGCGGTGCAGTACAGCGACAACTCCATCATCGCCCAGCTGGGTGTGCCGGATATGCGCATCCCCATCCAGTATGCGCTGACCTATCCGGCCCGTGTGCCGGGCGTCGTGCCGGAGCTGGACTTCACCACCCTCAAACTGCTGACCTTCGATGTGGCCGACGAGGAGACTTTCCGCTGCCTCGCCGCCTGCAAGAAGGCCATCAAGAAGGGCGGTCTCGGCCCCTGCGCCGCCAACGGTGCCAACGAGGAGGCCGTCAAGCTCTTCCTTGAGGATAAGATCGGCTTCCTCGACATCGGCCGTCTGGTGGAGGCTGTCGTGGACAGCGACAGCTTCGGCGGCGACTACAGCCTCGCGGATGTGTATGAGTGTGACCGTATGGCCCGTGCATTCGTGAGAGCACACCTGTAATATAGGAGAAATAATGTCAGTTTTCATCACCTTTGTTGCTGCGCTGCTCATCTTCGGCGCAGTCATCGCCATCCACGAGTTCGGCCATTTTGCAGTGGCAAAGCTCTGCGGGGTCCAGGTCAACGAGTTTTCCATTGGCATGGGTCCGACCCTCATCAAGACCTATCGCAAAGGCACGCAGTATACCCTGCGGCTCCTGCCCGTAGGCGGCTTTGTGGCGCTGGAAGGGGAGGAGAGCCCTGAGAGCGAACAGGCCGAGGGTGGAAGCGGGGACGATGACGGCCCGGACATCCCGCCGGAGGTGCTGGCGCAGCGGACAGGCAAGCCGCTGAACGAGGCGGCTGTCTGGCAGCGGATGCTGGTGATGGCGGCAGGCGCGGTGATGAACTTCGTGCTGGGCTTCGTGGTGCTGCTGCTCCTCATCTCACTGCGCAGTGAGCCGATCACCAGCAAGGTCATCTATGCCGTGGAGGACAACGCCCTCTGTGGCCAGACCGGCCTGCAGGCCGGCGACGAGATCGTGGCCGTCAACGGGCGGCACTGCTTCGTGGCCAACGATATGCTCTACGAGCTTATGCGCACCGAGAGCTACCGCGCAGACTTCACCGTCCGCCGGGACGGCAAGCTCGTGGAGCTGCCGGACGTCCAGTTCGACACCTGGCAGGATGAGCAGGGCCAGACCCACATGACACTGGGCTTCACAGTCTACGGCCTCAAAAAAACACCGAAGAACGTCCTGAAAGAGTCGGCCAACAGCGTCATCTACTATGGACGCATCATCTATACTTCGCTGGCCGACCTTCTGCGGGGCCGTGAGAGCATCAACGACCTGTCCGGCCCAGTGGGCATCGTGACCGCCATCGGTCAGGCCGCAAGCTACGGCTGGGAGGATGTGGCTGAGCTGCTGGGGCTCATCACCATCAACCTCGGCGTCTTGAATCTGCTACCGTTCCCGGCGCTGGACGGTGGCAAGATCGTATTCCTGCTCATCGAGGCAGTCACCGGCCATGCAGTGCCGGAAAAAATCCAGAGCAGTCTGACCGTCGCAGCCTTTGCGCTGCTGTTCGGCCTGATGCTCTTTGCAACGTACAATGACATCGTCCGGCTCGTGACCGGAGCAATTTGAAAGGGGTAAAACCATGCGGCAGCTGAAACGTGAAGTGAAGATCGGCAATGTGACCATCGGCGGCAAGAATCCCATTGCCGTGCAGACCATGCTGAACGTCCCGGTGGAGGACATCGAGGGCAATGTGGCGCAGGCAAAGCGCTGTGAAGCGGCAGGCTGTCAGATTTTGCGCGTGACCTGTCCCAGCGCGGCAGACGCCAAGTGCATCGAGGCCGTCAAGAACGCCGTGAATATCCCCATCGTGGCAGACATCCACTTCGACTACAAGGCTGCCATTGCCTGCGCCGATGTGGGCGTGGATAAGATTCGCATCAACCCGGGCAACATCGGCGACGATGACCGCGTGAAGGCGGTCGTGGATGCCTGCCAGCAGAAAAATATCCCCATCCGCATCGGCGTCAACGGCGGCAGTCTGGAAAAGCACATCCTCGCCAAGTACGGCGCACCTGTGCCGGAAGCGATGGTGGAGAGCGCTCTGTACCATGTCCACCTGCTGGAAAAGTTCGACTTCAACAACATCGTCATCTCCATCAAGAACTCCAACGTCCCCCGCATGATGGAGGCATACCGCCAGCTCAGCGCTGTGACCGACTACCCGCTCCATGTGGGCGTCACTGAGGCCGGCACTTACCAGATGGGCCTGCTCAAGAGCGGCATGGGCATCGGCGGGATGCTGCTGGAAGGTATCGGCGACACCATTCGTGTCTCGCTGGCTGCTGACCCTGAGAAGGAAGTGGAAGCAGGCTACAATATCCTGCGCGCTGTCGGCTTCCCGGTGGCCGGCCCGGAGGTCATCACCTGCCCGACCTGCGGCCGCACCCAGTACCCCTGCACTGAAATCGCAAATGAGGTGGAGCGGCGGCTTCAGGGTTGCAAAAAGTCCATCAAGGTGGCTGTCATGGGCTGTGTCGTCAACGGCCCCGGCGAGGCCCGTGAGGCTGACATCGGCATTGCCGGCGGAAAGGGCGAGGCAGTGCTGTTCGTCCACGGCAACCCCGTCAAGAAGCTGACGGGGGATAATATCCTCGACCAGTTCATGGAGGAGATCTATAAGCTGTAAGCTCAAGAACAACCTGCTGCCACGCCCTTTTCCAGGGCGCGGCAGTTTGTGCTGTTATCTGATAGAAAAGGAGTACCACTGTGACACCACTTGTTTCCCAGCTATGGCCGCAGTTTATGGCGGACCCGGACTTTGCGGCCTGTTTTGGCCGCGTGGTCGTCGAGCACGCCCAGATGCTGCGGCAGGAGCGGCAGGTCATCTTTACGCTGCGCAGTTCTGCCCCGCTGGACAAGGGGCTGTGCGCCCGGCTGCTGGCCTCGCTGGCACCGGATTACGAGGGTTTCGAGCTCCGCATCAACAATCTTTTCGGCTATGCGACGCTGGATGAAGCCGGTCTGCGGGAAATGATGGAGGAGATGAAACGGGATGGCGTCCCCATCAACGGTTTCCTCGACCGCTGCCGCATCACCATCACCGGCCAGAACATCACCATCGGCGTCTGCCACGGCACGAAGTTTTTGCAGGAGATGCAGTTCGAGCGCCTGCTGGCGGAGCGCATCGCTGCCCACACCGGCGTAAAGCCCAAAGTGACGCTGGAAAGCAGCGTGGGCGAAGCCGAACAGCGCCAGATGGAAGAAAAGCTCGAGCGCAAAATTGCGCCGCCTGTCGTCAAGTTCGAGAAAAAGAACACTGCCCCCTCCATCAAGGTGGAGGGCCTCGACCTTACGGACAAGCCCGTCACCATCTTCCACGGCAAGATGTTCACCCCGAAAAACCTCACCCCCCTCAAGGATTTGGGCGGCGAGGGCGGCAAGTGCATGATTTGGGGCGACGTCTTCTTCACCGAAGTGAAGGGCAACTTCCGCAAGATATACACTGTCTCCATCACCGATTACACCGGCTCCATCAACCTGAAGATCCGTGCGCAGGAAGGGGAGGACTGCTCCAAGTGGGAGTCCATCCCCAAGGGTACGACGGTCGTGGTGCGCGGCGACTGCTCCTACGATAAGTACGAGCACGACTATATCGTCTGGCCCTACGACGTCCTCTTTGTCGAGCGCAAAAAGCGGGAGGACAACGCCCCCGTCAAGCGGGTGGAGCTGCATCTGCACACCAAGCTGTCCAGCATGGACGCCTTCTGCGACCCCGGCGGCATCGTCAAGCTGGCCCACCGGATGGGACACCCGGCCATTGCCATCACCGACCACGGTGTCTGTCAGGGCTACCCCGAGGCTATGCTGGCTGCAGACGCCATCCACAAGACAGACCCGGACTTCAAGCTCATCTACGGCTGTGAGGCCTACTTTGTCGATGACATGATACCCTGCGTCTACGGCGTGAAAGACGAGCCGTTGAACGGTGAGTTCTGCGTCTTCGACACTGAGACGACGGGCCTCGACCCCGGCGTGGAGTACCTGACAGAGATCGGCGCGGTCATCGTGCGGAACGGGGAGGTGGTGGAAGAATTCGACACCTTCGTAAAACCCGGAAAGCCCATCACCTCCAAGATCACCGAGCTGACCGGCATCACCAACGAGATGGTGGCTGACGCCCCCAGCGAGGCCGAGGCACTGAGAGCCTTCCTCGACTTTGTGGATGGCCGCATCCTTGTGGCTCACAATGCCCACTCCTTCGACATCCGGTTCCTTCGCGCCGCCGCCAAGCGGAGCGGCATCGAGTTTGAGCCGACCTATATCGACACCCTGACCATGGCTCAGGCTATGTACCCCGGTCTCCACAACTACAAGCAGGGGACCATCAACAAGCATCTGGAGCTGCCCGCCTACGAGGCCCACCGCGCCTGCGAGGACTCTGCCGCACTGGGCCGCATCTTCTGCGTCATGCTGAAAGATCTGGAGGAAAAGCAGGTGACTGCCGTCAGCGGCATCAACACCGGCCTTGGCGGAAACCGCGAGGTACTGAAGAAGAAGTATTATCACCTCATCATCCTCGTGCGCAACCAGATGGGCCTGAAAAACCTCTATAAAATCGTCAGCGAGGCCCATGTCAACTACTTCTTCAAGAAGCCCCGCGTTCCCCGCAGCCTTCTGAACAAGTATCGGGACGGCCTTATCCTCACTTCTGCCTGTGAAGCAGGAGAACTTTACAGGGCGATCGTGGAGGGCCGCTCCTATGAAGAATTGAAGAAAATTGCATCGTACTACGATGTTTTGGAGGTCCAGCCCCTGGGCAACAACGCCTATATGGTGCGGGAGGGCAAGGTGGAGAGCGAAGAGGTCATCAAGGACTTCAACCGCACCGTCATCAAGCTGGGCGAAGACCTGCACAAGCCCGTCATCGCCACCGGCGACGTCCATTTCACCGAGCCGGAGGACGCCATCTACCGTTCTGTCCTGCAGGCGGGCAACGGCTTCAAGGACGCGGACAACCAGCCGCCCCTGTTCTACCGCACCACCGAGGACATGCTGAACCAGTTCAGCTACCTGCCCAAGGAAAAGGCCTACGAGATCGTCGTGACCAATCCCCGCAAGATAGCGGCCAGCATCGACGGCAACGTCCGCGCCATCCCGCGCGGCACCTACCCGCCCAGCATCGAGGGTGCAGAACAGCAGCTCCGGGATGCGACCTGGGAACACGCCAAGCGGGACTATGGCGACCCTCTGCCCGAGATCGTGGAGAAGCGCCTGCAAAAAGAGTTGGACTCCATCTGCGGCCATGGCTACGCCGTCCTGTACGTCATCGCGGTCAAACTGGTGGCTTACTCCAACGCGGGCGGCTATCAGGTGGGCAGTCGTGGTTCGGTCGGCTCGTCAGCTGTGGCCCACTTCTCCGGAATCTCGGAGGTCAACAGTCTGCCGCCCCACTACCGCTGCCCCAAGTGCAAGTACAGCGAGTTCATCACCGATGGCAGCGTGGATGACGGCTTCGACCTGCCCGACAAGAACTGCCCCCACTGCGGTACCCGGATGCTGGTGGACGGCCACGACATCCCTTTTGAGACCTTCCTTGGTTTCTACGGCGACAAGGAGCCTGATATTGACCTGAACTTCTCGGGCGAGTACCAGTCCAACGTCCACCGCTACACGGAAGAGCTGTTCGGCAAGGCCAACGTGTTCAAGGCCGGCACTGTCTCCGGTATTCAGGACAAGACGGCCTACGGTTACGTCAAAAAGTATCTGGATGAGCGGGGGAGAACGGTCAACCACGCGGAAGAGAACCGCCTGACGCTGGGCTGCACCGGCGTCAAGCGTACCACCGGCCAGCATCCCGGCGGCATGGTCGTCGTGCCGGATACCTATGAGATCTATGACTTCTGCCCCATCCAGCACCCGGCGGACGATGTGGCGGGCGGTCTGCTGACCACTCACTTCGAGTTCAAGTACCTCCACGACACCCTGCTCAAGCTGGACGAGCTGGGCCACGATATGCCCACCTTCTACAAGTATTTCGAGGAGTACACCGGCATCCCCGTGGACAGCATCCCCATGAATGACCCCAAGGTTTACAGCCTGCTCACCAGCCCGGAAGAGCTGGGTGTGACGCCGGAGCAGATCGACAGCCAGACCGGCACCTTCGGCATCCCCGAGATGGGCACCAACTTCGTGCGCGGAATGCTGGTGGAGGCCCGTCCCAAGAATTTCTCCGAGCTTATCCAGATCTCAGGCCTGTCCCACGGCACCGACGTCTGGACGGGCAACGCCGACGAGCTCATCCGCAGCGGCACCTGTACCATCGCGGAGGTCATCGGCTGCCGTGACAGTATCATGCTCTATCTGCTGCGCAAGGGCCTCGAGCCGAAGATGGCCTTCGATATTATGGAGGCCGTCCGTAAGGGCAAGGTGGCCAAGGGCGGCTTTGCGCCCGGCTGGGAAGAGGCCATGCGGGAGCACGATGTGCCGGACTGGTACATCGAGAGCTGCCGCAAGATAAAATATATGTTCCCGAAAGCCCATGCGGTGGCCTACCTGATGTCGGCCATCCGCCTCATGTGGTTTAAGCTCTACCACCCGCAGGCGTTCTATGCGGTGTACTTCACCGTCCGCGGCGATGACATCGACTATGAAGCCGCTGTGGGCGGTGCGGCGGTGGCCCGCGCCCACATGAACGAGGTGAAGCGCCGCCTCAAGGAAGAGAAGAACGCCAAGGATGAAGATGTGCTCGTCTCGCTCCAGCTGGTCAACGAGATGCTGGTGCGAGGCTACGAGTTCCTGCCCATCGAGCTGGGCAAGAGCCGGGGCTCCAAGTATGTGGTGGAGGACGGCAAGGTACGCCTGCCCTTCTGCTCCTTGAAGGGTCTGGGCGGTGCCGCCGCCGATGCGCTGGAAAATGTGACCATCCACGGCGAAGAGTATCTCTCCATCGAGGAACTGCAGCAGGCCTCTGGCGTTGGCAGCAGCATCATCGACCGCCTGCGTCAGGTGGGCGCTCTGGGTGAGCTACCGGAAAGCAGTCAGGTGAGCTTCTTCTAAAATTGCAGCAAAAAACGACCTCTGCAGCCGGATGGACCGGAAGCAGAGGTCGTTTTGTTATACGATTGAGTTTCTGAACAGGGGAGAGTCTTACTCCACGCTGATCATATAGTAGTAGACCGGCTGACCGCCGCGGATGTGGCTGACCTCAACATGGTTGGGGCATTTTGCCTTGACGATCTCGGTCACCTTCTCAGCATCCTCGTCGGAGACGTCGCAGCCGGAGATGATGGTGACGAAGCTGGAATCCTTCTTGCACATACCGCGGGCCAGACGATAGGTGGCCTTGGTGATGTCGTTGGAGGTGGAGACGATCTTGCCGTTCTCCAGGGCCATGATCTCGCCCTTCCTGATGCGCTTGCCGTCGTACTCGCTGTCGCGGGCGGCGTAGGTGATGAGGCCGGTGGAGACCTTATCGGCAGCAGACATCATGTTGATGGTGTTGGCCTCCACGGTAGCAGAGGGGTCGAAGTTCAGCAGAGCGGTGATGCCCATGGGGACGGTGCGGGTGGGCAGAACGACCACCTGACGGTCAGCCAGCTTCTGGGCCTGCTCAGCAGCCATGATGATGTTCTTGTTGTTGGGCAGGACAAAGACGGTCTTGGCCGGGACGCTCTGGATGGCGGCAAGGATGTCCTCGGTGGCGGGGTTCATGGTCTGACCGCCGGAGACGACCGCGTCAGCGGCCAGGTCGGTGAAGACAGCCTTCAGGCCCTCACCGGCGGCGACAGCAACGAAGCCATAGTCGCGGCTGGGGTCAACGGCAGCGTAGATGAACTCGCTGGCGGGGTCGGGCTTCTTCTCGGCGGAAGCCTGCTTCTCGAGGCTCTTGCCCTGCTTCTGGCGGGCCAGGAACTGCTCGTGCATATTCTCGATCTTGAAGTTGGTCAGGTAGCCGTACTTGATGGCCTCGCTCAGGATCTTGCCGGGGTCGGCGGTGTGGACATGGAGGTTGATGACGTCATCGTCCTCGATGCAGACGACACTGTCGCCGTTGGACTCGGCGAAGGCGCGCATCTTTGCGGCGCTTGCGCCCTCGTTCTTATTGATGAGGAACTGGGTGCAGTAGCCGTTCTTGATGTCCTCGACCTTCATCAGGTCGTCGGTGAAGACGCCCTTGCCGGCGTTTTCGGTGGAGAGCTTGGCCTTGTTGGGGACAGCCTCGCCGCCGGCCACGATGGCCTCGCCGTGGAAGACCTTGCCCATACCCTCAAAGATGATCATGATGCCCTGGCCGCCGGCGTCCACAACGCCAGCCTTCTTCAGGACGGGCAGCAGGTTGGGGGTGTCCTCCAGAGCCTTCTGACCGGCGGTCATCACGACGTCCCACAGCTCGGCCACATCCTCTTTGCCGCAGGCAGCAGCTTCCTCGGAAGCGACGCGGGCAACGGTCAGGATGGTGCCTTCGGTGGGCTTCATGACAGCCTTGTAAGCGCCCTCGACGCCCTTCTTCAGCGCAGCCACGATGTCGGAAGCGTCAGCCTCCTTTTTGCCCTCCAGAGCTTTGGAGAAGCCGCGGAACAGCAGGCTGGTGATGACGCCGGAGTTGCCGCGGGCGCCGCGCAGCATGGCGGAGGCAGCGGTCTTTGCGGCCTCGCCCACGGTGCAGCTGTCGTCCATGGCCTGCAGCTCACGGACGGCTGCGCCAACGGTCATGCCCATGTTGGTGCCGGTGTCGCCGTCGGGGACGGGGAACACGTTCAGCTCGTCCACGCGGGAGCGCTGGTTGTTGATGTTGTTTGCGCCGGAAATAATGGCGTCGCGCAGGATCTTACCAGAAATCATTGCTTTTTACTCCTTATATCTTCCCGGTACCCCCGGGCGGGCTTTGTCTCATCAGGCAACCACGTCATCGACCGATACGACCACGCGGGCGACTTTCAGGCCGGTGGCCTGCTCAACCTCGTCCTTCACGCGGTGCGAGATGGATCGCGCGGCGGTGGAGATGTTCAGCCCGTAGCTGACGGCAATGTGCAGCTCGATCACGAGACGGCCCTCTTCCTGTGTGACACGGACGCCCTTGGCAGAATCGTCCACGCCGCGCACGGCGCTGCGGACACGGTCGGTCAGATCACGGGGGGCCATTGCGGCCACGCCGTAGCATTGTTTGGTTGCTTCGCCCACGAGCGTGGAAAAATACTCGGCTGAGAAGCTGACATCTCCCAGCGGAAAACGGGAAGTGATCATAGTCGCTCTGCTCCTTTTATTCATTATTATACCCCGGTCCGCACGGCGGCGGGGCGGTGCGCGGGCCTAAGAAGGCGGCGGACCACTTTTATTATACAACTTTATGAGGAAGCTGTACAGCACATAATTGCTGACAGAAAGAAAAAAGTCAGGCGCGGCTTACCCGTCTCGGTCTGTTTCGACACCACAAAGCCGGTATACTGAAAGACAGACAGAGCCGCAAAGGGCCGCGTTCCTGCTGTTAGTATAGCACAAAATCCTTCGCAGTGCATCCATTTCGTGAATATTTATCCGACGAAACAAAAGGTGATTGTGAATAAAATATAAAAGATGGCGCAGACGTCTTTATCTTACTATGAAAAAGTGCTAAAATCTAAGGTGGCAAGAGTAAGACTGTATCCGGCACAGGATGCCGGGGCATTCGGCTGCCAAGGTGCTGAAGACAGGAATTTGCTGCGGCTGCACAGGAGCTGCGGCCCGGCGGCGGAAAAGTTCACAATAGGAGTTGTTTTCATGAATATTCTGTTTTTCCTTTCCCCCAAGCAGGACCTGATGTATGTGTACGATGACTTCACCCTCCGCCAGACGCTGGAAAAATGGGAGAACAACCGCTACGCATCCATCCCGGTGCTCAACCGCAAGGGAGAGTATGTGGGAACTCTGACGGAAGGGGACATCCTCTGGGGGCTGAAAAAGTTCCACGGCCTCGACCTTGAGGCGGCAGAGGACATCCCCATCCGGGATTTTGCCCACAAGCGGGACTACAAGGCCGTCACGGTCACCACGAGCATGGACCAGCTCATCGAGGCGGCCATGAACCAGAACTTCGTCCCCGTCGTGGATGACCGGGGAATGTTCATCGGCATCGTCCGCCGTCAGGCCATCATCCGCTACTGCTACGACCGCTCCCGCGCTGCCGCCGCAGAGCAGCGCAGAAAGCCCGAAAAGCAGGAAAAACGAGTCCCGGTTTCTGCCGGGGTGCAGTAAAACAGCAAAAGGCCCCGCCGCTCTGCATGAAATGTGCAGGGCAGCGGGGCCTTTCTATGCCTGTGGGAAGGGGAGAGCGGTGCTTCAGCCCACGGTGAGGCTGGAATCGGTGAGCCGGTGGGTCAGGACAGCCTCGGCGTCCTCGCCGCCCATGGCCAGAAGCTCGTCCACCGAGAGGGTGGTGGAGCAGAGGATGGTCTGGAAGGCGATGGTCTCGATGCCCTCAGCCCGCAGCTGACGCAGGGCGGCCAGCGAGATGCGGAAGGAGGCTGTGAACCGTCCGACGCAGACGGTGAGGGTATTGCCGCTCTGGGTGCTGGTGTAGGAGATGCGCTGGCCGTCCTTGTCGGTGACAGTCAGGCCGGGGAGGGGAGAGGCGGGTGCGGACGGGGTGGCAGAGCCGCCGTCAGAAGAGGAAGAAGACTCTTCCGGCTCCACAGGGCGGGGGGTAGAGACCTGATCGATGACCTTGCCGTCGGCATCGGTGGCGGTGACTTTTGCGCCCGGACCCAGCTTGTCCTTGATGGTGTCGAGGACAAGCTCACTGCCTTTCTGCGAGAGGGCCTTGCCGTTGGGACTGCCGGCCTTGGCGGTCAGCTCAAGGCTACCCGACAGATCGATGACGCTGCTGTAGATGCCGCTGCCGCCGCCGGTGCTGCCGTTACCGCCAGCGGCTTCGACCGTACCGCCGGAGATGGCGACACGGTCGAAGCTGCAGATGCCGTAGCCGCCGACTTTGCCGCCGTAGCCGCCAGCGGCGTTGACCGTATTGCCGGAGATGGTGACGCCGCCGCCGCTGCGGATGCCGTCGCCGCCGTAGCCGTCTTTGCTGTCGCCGTTACCGCCCTTGGCGGTGACCGTACCGTCGGAGACGGTGAGGCCGCCGCCGCTGCGGATGCCGTCGCCGCCGACGAGGCTGCCGCCGTTACCGCCATTGGCAGTGACCGTACTACCGCCGGAGATGGTGACGCCGCCGCCGCTCCAGATGCCGTCGCCGCCGGAGATGGTGCCGCTTCCGCCGTTGGCAGTGACCGTACTACCGCCAGAGATGGTGACGCTGCCGCTGCTGGAGATGCCGCGGCCGCCGTCGTCGCCGTTGGCAGTGACCGTACCGCCGGAGATGGTGAGGCTGCCGCTGCTGGAGATGCCGTTTGCGCCGCTGCCGCCTTGGGCCGTCAGGCTGTCATTTTCGCCGCCGGAGATGGTGAGGCTGCCGCTGCCGCTGCCGTAGATGCCGCTGCGGTAGATGTCGCTCTTCAGCGCGTTGTCGCCATTCAGCTTGATATTGGTGTCGCCCTCGCCGGTCACGCTTACGGCGGCTTTGTTCCGGCTGCTGGTGTCGATGTTCACATCCTTGAGTGTGACCTCGACCTTATCGTCCTTATCTTTGGCCTCGATGGTCACGGTGTTGGAAGAAGCGTTCTTCTCACGATTTGTGATGACGGTATCGGTGTCCGGCACATCCGTACTCTCTCCCTGTGAGACCTTGTTTGTCCCTTTGGTGTCACCTGCCTTCACGGTAATGTTACCATCCTCGATATACCATTCCTTTGCAAAGGCCGGGGCAGCAAGGGTGATGAGCATTGCGGCAGTCAGGACAAACGCTGCTGCCCGCTGAGAGGCCGGACGGGGTGAATCGATCCCCCCCCCGTATGGAGAGGGTGACCCAGAACACGCATCGCAAGCTTACGATAAGACAGCATACAAAAACCTCCTTTGAATGGTGAAAAACAGGGGGGGTCTAATTACTCTGAATGTACCACATCTGCGGAGAAAAATCAATAAAACCTGCGCGAATCACCCTGTTTCCTGCGTGAATGGAGAAGTTCGGACAGATTTTGGCTCTCCCCTTGGGGGAGCTTGCGCGGAGCACCTGAGAGGGCAAGGACGCTGACAGAGAGCTTTTTTGCGCCTTTTTGCTCAAAAAACTGCCTAAAAGTACATTTTATTGGATTTTTATTCTGCTATACTCCTGTCAGAACAAAAAGACACAGGAGGGAAGAGGAATGAAAGACGTTGAACTGCGGTATGTGGGCGGTCATGTAGAGGTGTATACGGGGACGGGCGCGTTCCTGTTCTCGGCGGACACCCTGCGGGAGGCGATGGAAGAGCTGGATGCCGCCTGATGCATTCCCGGGAATGCCGGGAAACGTCGGAGCAGAGGTTAGAAAATACTAATGTAAAATGAATGTAAAATTCAAGAAAAGAACCGTCTAAGAAGGCCCGGAAATCTTAAAATTCCGGTCAAAAAAGTGATTTTCCTGTAAAATAATGCTTGTTGAGCCGGGGGGTTCGATGCTATAATAAAAAGGACGGCGTTTTGCGTATGGAGAGCTAAGCACAGCCGTCTTGTGCAATGGAGCAATAGGAAGATTTTAGGAGCATTGTTTTATGGACATTACACACATCACCTCTCTGCTGGGCGGTATTGCGCTGTTCCTGTATGGCATGTCGATCATGGGTGCCGGCCTCGAAAAGCTGGCCGGCGGCAAGATGCAGGGCGTATTGCAGAAACTGACTTCGTCCACCATCAAGGGCGTCATTTTCGGCACCCTCATCACCGGCGTCATCCAGTCGTCGGCTGGCACGGTCGTCATTTGCGTCGGCCTCGTCAACTCCGGCATCATGACCCTTACGCAGTCGGTAGGCGTTATCATGGGTGCAAACATTGGTACTACGGTCACCGGTCAGCTCATCCGCATGGCGGATATTTCGGGCGACAGCCTCATCCTGACCCTCATCCAGCCCAAGACGTTTGCGCCGGTGGTGGCGTTTATCGGCTGCATTTTTTATGTATTTATCCGCAACGCGAAGAAAAAGAACATCGGCCAGATCATGCTGGGCTTCGGCATCCTGTTCACCGGCATGAGCCTGATGGATACCGGTGTGTCTCCCCTGCGTGAGAGCGCAGCGTTCCAGGAGCTGTTCGTCACCATGACCAACCCCATCCTCGGCGTTCTCGTGGGCGTGGTGGTCACGGTCATCATCCAGTCCTCTTCGGCCTCTGTGGGTATCCTGCAGGCGCTTTCCAGCACCGGCCTCGTCACCTTCAGTTCGGCCATCCCCATCGTGCTGGGTGCCCACATCGGCACCGCGTTCACCCCGCTTCTGACCATTGGCGGCTCCTCCAAGGACGGCAAGCGCGCCGCCCTCATCCACCTGTACTTCAACATCATCGGCAGCGTCATCCTGCTGGCGCTGGTCTATGCAGTCCAGTTCACCATCGGCATCCCCATGTGGGGCGATGTGATGAACAAGAGCAGCATTGCAAACATCCACACCATGACCAGCGTCATTGCGATGCTGTTCTTCCTGCCATGCAGCGGCGTGCTGTCCAGGCTGGCCATGATGACCGTGCCGAACAGCGCGGAGGAGGCGCAGGAGCTGAGTATGCCTGTGCTGGATGAGCGTCTGTTCAAGAGCCCGGCTGTGGCTCTGCAGCAGGCTAAGAACGCGGTGGTCAAGATGTCCCGCCGCGCAGCCCGCAACGTCGGCCTCGCCACCCCGCTGCTGCTCAAGATGGACGAGGACGTCGTGAGTGCCATCGATGTCCGCGAGAACCTCATCGACCGGATGGAGGTGGACATTTCCAACTACCTCATCAAGCTGGCAGACCAGGAGCTGGGTGACGCGGAGAGCCATGAGGTGACCGAGCTGCTCAACTTTGTCACCGAGTGCGAGCGCATCGGCGACTATGCAGTCAACATTAAAGAAAAAGCGCAGGAGCTGACCGACAAGGAAGTCACCTTCAGCGAGAAGGCACAGCAGGAGCTGAAGCTTCTCGACAATGCGCTGGAAAAGATACTGACCCTCACCACGGACGCCTTCGAGTTCGACGACGCCCGGACCGCCAGCCAGGTGGAGCCGCTGGAACAGGTCATCGACATCCTCGTGGAGCGGCTTCGTGCGCAGCACATCAAGCGCCTGAAAGATGGTGCCTGCTCCATTGATACCGGTGTCGTCTATCTCGATGTGCTGAACAATGTAGAGCGTATCTCGGACCACTGCTCCAACATCGCCGCCCGTCTGGTGGGCATGGAGGCAGGCGAGGACTATGACTCCCATACCCTCAAGAACATGATGCACCACAACCCCACCAAGGAATATATGCTCAACTACGAGCAGTGCCGTAAGGACTACCTTATCCCGCTGGAACAGCTCGAAGCCTGATTCTGATAAAGGATAAAAACAGTGCAGACCTCCCCGGGGAGCGTCTGCACTGTTTTTGTTTATTCACCCAGGTCTTCCAGCAGCGCCCGGAGGGCCGTTTCGCCGGTGACGTAGAGGCCCTGCTTGAGCCGGAGGGCATCGGCCTCAGGCAGAAGATTGACATAGATGCCGGTGCGCAGGAGCCGCTTGTCGGGCAGTCCGTTGTCGGAGCAGGTGTAGACGACCACCCGCCCACCCTCGTCGCAGAGGTAGAAGTCGGTGCCGCTCTGCCCGGCGGAGCCCTGCGCGGCCAGACCCGGCTCGGAGGCCGGCGTCTCTTCGCCGGAGTCGGCAGGGAAGGGGAGACTGGGCAGGGCCATCCAGAACAGGCTGAACACGATGGTAAAAATGCACAGCGCATAAAAAATGCAGAGCCAGACCTTGCGCATGGCAGTGGACTCCTTTCGGCTGAAATGGTGTTTCAGACGGTAGTATGTGCAAAAGAAAACTGCCTCAGACAGGAATGCAGAATTTTCACACCCGGATGCTGTACTTTGGCGGGGCAGATGTGCTATACTAACATCGTATCCCGTCGATTTCCCCCTTGCGGAAGCGGGCGGTGCGGACTATAATGTATTATTATGGCTGTGGGCAGTCTGGCCGCAGCAGGAACAGCAAACGGCATCGTCAGAGGATGCTTTGAGATGCAGAACAGTGAAAATTGCGATAGGAGGCGATCCTTATCTCAAACAATGAAAGACGGAGACTCCACAGTGATGGTGCGCTCCGGGAGCAGCGGCCCGCAGCGGAGCAGAACCGGCGGGTCCGTGAGCCCCGCGAACCGCAGGAGCAGGAAGAAAAGCACGGTCATCCCGTTCTCGGATTCCTGGGCCGGACCATCGTCACCCTCGTCTGTCTGGGCATTATGGCGGGCAGTCTGGTGGCAGTGGGCGCTGTGTACTATGTGGTGCAGGCTACGGCCAGTGACGGCGACCTGCTGGACCTCGACAACATCGAACTGAGCCAGTCGAGCCTTGTGGTGGCCACCGACCCCGACACCGGCGCACAGGTGGAGTACGCCACCCTGCGCTCCTCCAACAGCCACCGCGTCTGGGCGGACCTCGAGCAGATCCCCACCAACCTACAGTATGCATTCATCTGCACCGAGGACAAAGACTTTTACAGCGAGCCGGGCGTCAACTTCAAGCGCACCATCGGCGCGATGATCAATGAATACCTGCTGCCTATCTACAGCTCCAAGCAGGGCGCCTCTACGCTGGAACAGCAGCTCATCAAAAACCTGACCAGCGACAAGAGCGCCAGCGGCATCGAGGGCGCACTGCGCAAGCTGCGCGAGATCTACCGCGCCCTCATCCTGAGCCGCAGCTACTCCAAGGAGACCATTCTGGAAGCCTACCTGAACACCATCAGCTTTACCGGTACGATCCAGGGCGTCCAGACGGCGGCAAACGAGTACTTCGACAAGGATGTCAGCGAGCTGACCCTCTGGGAGTGCGCGTCTATCGCGTCCATCACCAAGAATCCCACCAACTATAACCCCTACACCAACCCCGAGAACCTCATCAACCGCCGGAACTTCCTGCTCTACAATATGTGGCAGCAGGGTGTCATCTCGGAGGATGATTACCGCAGCGCCGCTGCCCAGCCGCTGGTGCTGGCAGAGACGGACAACACGAAGAAGAGCAGCTCCACCACCTCTTACTTCACCGATGCCCTCTTCAACGAGGTGGTGAAGGACATCATGGCCAAGGAGGGCGTGGACGAGTCCACCGCCCAGAGTATGCTCTACACCGGCGGCTACACCATCGAGGCAACGGTCAACCCCAAGATCCAGACCGCGATGGAGAACCTGATGCTCAACACCGACGACGCCTACTTCCCGGCCGGCTGGCATGAGGAAGAGGTGACCAGCATCTCCGACGACGATGTGCAGGTCTACAACGAGGACGGCACCCCCAAGACCCGCACCGGCGACGACGGTACGGTCTACTATTACCGCAACGTCCGCACACAGGCGGCGATGGTCACGCTGGACTATGACGGCAATGTCATCGCCATGGTGGGCGGTCTGGGCGAAAAGACCAAGAGCCTTTCCCTGAACCGCGCCTACGGCGTCACCCGTCAGACCGGTTCTACCATCAAGCCCATCGGCGCCTATGCGCTGGGCATCGAGTATGGTCTGGTCAACTGGTCTACCATGCTCAACAACTCGCCCCTCTACCTCAAGCAGGACATGGTCATCCGTGACGAGGACTACTGCCGCCGGAACGGCCTCATGGGCCTGACGGACAAGCAGCTGAAAGCCTACCCCAACGCATGGCGCAGCTGGCCCCGCAACTACGGCGGCAACTATGGCGACGGCTCCGACCTGCCGCTCTGGAACGGCCTCGCCCGCTCCCTGAACACCATCGCCATCCGCGTTGGCGACCTCGTGGGTGCGAACAACATCTTCAACTTCGTCTACAATACCCTGCAGCTCAGCACGCTGGACCCCGTCAACGACGTGGGCCTTGCACAGATGGTCATGGGCAGCCAGACCCACGGCGTCACCCCGATGTCGCTGGCGGCGGCGTTCCAGATCTTCTACGACGGCGAGTACACCACGCCTCACCTCTACACCCGTGTGCTCGACCGGGACGGCAACATCTATATGGAGAGCAACGACACCAGCTATCAGGCTCTGACGCCCCAGACGGCCTACGTCATGAACCGCCTGCTGAAGAACGTCCTGTTCTCCAGCGTCGGTACGGCCAGCGGCCGCTACCCCAACTCCAACGGTATGGAGGCCTTCGGTAAGACCGGTACGGCCAGCGATGAGAAGGACCTGTGGTTCGTGGGCGGCACGCCCTATTACGTCACCGCTGTGTGGTGGGGCTACGATGCGCCTTACGATATGACCAAGACCCTCGGCAAGCAGCAGGCCAAGACCCGCACCTGCGTCACGGCCTGGAAGGCCCTGATGGAGCAGGTCCAGGCAGACCTGCCCTATAAGGCATTCCCGGCGGCTGACGGCGTCGTGGAGCGCAGCTACTGCACCCAGAGCGGCCTGCTGGCCAGCGGCTCCTGCCCGAGCACGGCAGTGGGCTACTACCGTGCCGACGACCTGCCCGACGTCTGCAATTATTCCCATGGTCAGGCAGCTGTCGCCAGCGAACCCCTCGCGCCTGAGCCGGACACCACCAACCTGGACACCGACTGAGGCAAAAATCATACTTTTCGGCACATCGGGTTGCAGATTCGGTGCGCTGAAGGGGTACTTCACGGCTCAAAACTGGATAATCTGACAAAATAGCATCCGACCTCTTGCAATGCAGGGAGTCGGATGCTATTATATTTTCTGCAAGAACACTTGTGTTTGAGAGGTGAACAAGTTGGAACGCCGTTTTTATCTGGTGGATGCGCAGGTCCTGCCGGAAGTTTTTCTCAAGGTCGTCCGGGCCAAGGAGCTTCTGGCCAGCGGAGAGGCACGCAGCATTTCGGCTGCGACCCGCAGCGTAGACCTGTCGCGCAGTGCATTTTATAAATATAAGGATTGCATTTTCGACTCGGAGAATGGCCGCGAGGTCATCACTGTCATGGCGACCCTGCGGGACGAGACGGGTGCATTGCAGAGCCTTCTGGCCGGCATCAGTGCCGCCGGTGCCAGCATCGTGACCATCAATCAATCTACTCCGGAGAACGGAGCCGCGCTGGTGGCTGTCACCATCCGCACCGACACCATGCAGATGACCCCCGAGGAGCTGACGGAAAAGCTTTCGCGCCAGAGGATGGTCGTGGGCGTACACTGCGGATACAATCTGTGACAGTACATTCATAGAAAAAGGAACGAGGGCAGTATCATGGCAAAAATCGCGATTCTGGGCTTTGGCACGGTGGGCAGCGGTGTGTACGAAGTGCTCTGCCGCAACGCCGCAGGCGTCTCCCGCCGCGCAGGCGAACCGGTGGAGGTCAAGTACATCCTTGACCCCAAGGATTTTTCGGATCATCCGGCTGCAAAGCTGTTTATAAAGAATTTTGACGCCATTCTGGAAGACCCTGAAGTGAAAGTCGTCGTCGAGACCATCGGCGGCACCCGCTTCGCTTACCCTTACGTCAAGGCCTGCCTCGAGAGCGGCCGGAGCGTCTGCACCTCCAACAAGGAGATGGTGGCCACCTACGGCGCAGAGCTGCTGGCTCTGGCCAGGGCACACAACTGCGCCTTCCTGTTCGAGGCTTCCGTGGGCGGCGGCACGCCCATCATCACTCCGATGCACCAGTGCCTCGCGGCCAACGTCATCACCGAGGTGGAAGGCATCGTCAACGGCACCACCAACTTCATGCTCACCAAGATGGTGCGGGAGAATCTGGGCTTTGACGAGGCTCTGAAGATCGCTCAGGAGCTGGGCTACGCCGAGACGAAGGACCCCGGCGACGATGTGGACGGCCGCGACGCCTGCCGCAAGATCGCCATCCTGTCTTCGCTGGTCTGCGGCCACCAGATCTACCCCCAGAACATCCCCACCCGCGGCATCCGCGACATCACGGTGGATGATGTGGCTGCGGCAGAGAAGCTGGGCTGCGTCATCAAGCTCATCGCCTGGATGAAGCGGGGCGAGGACGGCAGCGTTGCCGCCGGTGTCGAGCCCTGCCTCGTGCCGAAGGCAAACCAGCTGGCCGGTGTCGATGACGTCTTCAATGCCGTCCTCGTCAAGGGCGATATGCTGGGCGACGTGGTCTTCTACGGCAAGGGCGCGGGCAAGCTGCCCACCGCCAGTGCTGTCGTGGCCGACGTGGTGGACGCCCTCAAGAACGGCGTCAAGGTCCACGACAGCCTGTTCTGGCAGCCCGCCGAGCCGGTGGAAGGAATGCTCACCGACCCCGCTCCCGCCGCATACTATGTGCGTGTGGAAGGCATCGCCCCGGCGGTGGCCGAGGCCATCTACGGCAAGGGCCATGTGGTGGAAGAGCATTTCGACGGCTGCTCCTACTTTGTGGACAGCGCCGACGACAAGGCTCTGGCCGAAGCAGCCCGCAAGGTAGAGGCCATGGGCGGCAGCGTGAAGCTGGTGCTCCGCCGCCTGCCTGAGGACGCCTGAGCGTGAGAGAAGAGGGAACTGCGATGAAGATAAAAGTTTCCGTCCCGGCCACCAGTGCTAACATCGGCTCCGGCTTCGATGCGCTGGGTCTGGCTGTGACCTTGTACAATACCGTGACATTCGAAGAGAGCGACCATCTGGACATCTCGGCGGCGGACGGCACCCGCATCCCCCGCGGCGAGACCAATCTGGTCTACCGCTCGGCCAAGGGTCTATTCGATAAGGTCGGCAAGACCATGCCGCCCCTCAAGCTCGTCCAGACCAACGCCATCCCGATGGCCCGGGGCCTCGGCTCGTCCTCGGCCTGCATCATCGCGGGCCTGCTGGGTGCGAACCGGATGCTGGGCGATGTGCTCAACACCCAGGAGCTGCTGACGCTGGCCACCTCCATCGAGGGCCACCCGGACAACGTGGCACCGGCCCTTCTGGGCGGTCTGACCAGCAGCGTTTTCGAAGACGGCGTCGTCTACTCCGTCAAGCGGGATGTAGACGAGAGCCTCTGCTTTGCGGCCATCGTACCGGACTACAAGCTGCTGACCGAAGCCGCCCGTGCGGCCCTGCCCAAAGAGGTCACCCACAAGGATGCGGTGTATAACCTGTCCCGTGCAGCCCTCATCCCGGCGGCGTTCTGCGAGGGCCGCCACGACCTGCTGGCCATTGCCACCGAGGATAAGCTCCACCAGCCCTACCGGATGCCCCTGATGCCCGGCTCGAAGGAAGTCTTCGATATGGCGCGGCTCTGCGGTGCCAAGGCGGTGTACGTCTCGGGCGCCGGCAGCACCGTAATGGCTGTGGCCGAGAAGGCCAACGCCGAGAAATTCTACTCCAAACTGGAAAAGGGCCTCGAGCTGCTGGAAGGCTTGGACGGATGTGAAGCATTTACACTGCTGCGGCTGGATGCCGACAACACCGGTGCGACAGTGGAATGATAAACAGGACCGGAAGTGCAAGACCGCTTCCGCCCGGTGTACCCCTCACACACTGAGGGAGCAAAAAGAGGAGAGTGACAAGATATGGCGTTGATCGTACAGAAGTTCGGCGGTTCTTCGGTGAAGGACCGGGACCGTATCTTCAACGTGGCCCGCATCGTGGCCAACACCCACAACGCGGGAAATGACGTGGTCGTGGTAGTGTCCGCACAGGGCGACACCACCGACGACCTCATCACAAAGGCAGCAGAGATCACCCACAACCCTTCTGCCCGTGAGATGGATATGCTGCTGGCAGCAGGCGAGGAGATCAGTATCGCCCTGCTGGCTATGGCTCTGAACGAGCTGGGCTGCCATGCCACCAGTCTGACCGGCTGGCAGGCAGGCTTCCGCACCGACCGTGCCTACACCAAGGCCCGCATCACCAAACTGGAGACCGAGCGCATCTCTTCGGAGCTGGAGCGCAACCGCGTCGTCGTCGTGGCAGGCTTCCAGGGCCTGAACAAGCTGGACGACATCACCACGCTGGGCCGCGGCGGTTCCGATACCAGCGCTGTCGCCATCGCAGCAGCGCTCCACGCCGACCGCTGCCAGATCTTTACCGACGTGGAGGGCGTCTACACCGCCGACCCGCGCAAGGTGCGCAACACCCGCAAGCTGGATGAGATCACCTTCGACGAGATGCTGGAACTGGCATCCCTCGGCGCACAGGTGCTCAACAACCGCAGCGTGGAGCTGGCTAAAAAGTATAATGTGGAGCTGGAGGTCCTCTCCAGCCTGAACCCCGTGCCCGGCACGGTCGTCAAGGAGGTTGTAAAAGACGTGGAAGGTATGCTGATCAAGGGTGTCGCAAAGGACACCGACGTTGCTGTTATTACGATCCTGAATGTTCCCGATGAGCCGGGTACCAGCTTCAAGATCTTCGGCCTGCTGGCCCAGAAGAATATCAACGTGGACATCATCCTGCAGTCCACCGGCCGCGACGGCAAGAAGGACATCAGCTTCACCTGCGCGGAGAGCGAAGCTGAGACTGCTCTGCGCGTCCTGCGCGAGAGCGCAAGGTTCGACCAGGTCACCTGCGACGAGACCTGCGCCAAGGTTTCCATCGTGGGCGCCGGTATGCAGAGCCACAGCGGCGTGGCCTCCAAGATGTTCGAGGCTCTGTCCAACAACAACATCAACATCAAGATGATCTCCACCAGTGAGATCAAGATCTCCTGCATCATCGACCGTGAGGATGCTGACAAGGCTGTCAGCGCCATCCACGAGATGCTGTTCGAGTAAGACGTGGCTTCAAAGCCGCCGTGCCGTGCGTCCTGCGCCGGTGCGGCGGCTTTTTGCGTACACAATTTTTTTACAGCCCCTGCCGTTTACACCCAGATAAAAGGGGTGTATAATATTATTATGTGCCTGTATCCAGGGCGAACGTCAAAAACAGGAAGGAAGCTGCATCATGGAGCAAAATCGACCCGTACCCCGCCGCGCTCTGTCGCCGAAAGAACGCCGCCGGAGACACCGTATCCGCCTCGTGCGCAACTGGACGGTCTTTCTGCTCAGCTGCGGCGCGGTCATGGCTGTGATGACCGGCGGCATCCTCTGGCTGCTGCCCAGGGCCTATGCCCTCATCGCACCGCCGACGGCCTTCGAGGCCCGGGAGTATGAGGGCGGTGCGGAGACGGACCTTTCGGATAAGCGCCTCATGCTGGTGAATGCAAACCTTCCCTTGACGGAAGAGCCGACGCCGGAGCTGGCCGTGGCCGATGATGCCACCGGCGTTTCGCTGGAAGCCGAGGCTGCCGCAGCCTACCGCGAAATGGCCGAGGCCGCAAAGCAGGATGAGATAGAGCTGGTGCTGACGGCAGGGTATCAGGATGCCGCCGCCCGTCAGAGCGCCTATGAGGCTGCTGTCCAGAGCTACCGGGAGTCCGGCTGCTCGGAGGAAGAGGCCACTGCCAAGGCTGCGACTGTCCAGCCTGCGCCGGAGGCCAGCGAATATGCCACCGGCTACGGTGCCGACATCCTCGCGGCAGACAGCATGGAGAAGGACACCGGTTTCGCCGACACCCGTGCCTATGAGTGGCTGGAAGCCTATGCCGCAGAGTACGGCTTCATCCTGCGCTGGCCGCAGGAGCGTCAGGCTGCTACCGGCATGGTGTTTGAGCCGTGGCACTGGCGGTATGTGGGCAGGGACAACGCCCTCGCCATCCGCGCCTCCGGCCTCTCGCTGGAAGAGTATCTGGCGCTGGAACAAACGAAATAATACAAAAGGACGATAGAACATTGAGACGATTCCAAATCGCGCCCGGCGTCCACCTCTCGTATGACGCCGCGCAGAAATTCAACCGCTGCCGCATCAGCATCCACTTCGCGTTCCCGGCCCGCCGCGAGACGGCCACGGCCCACGCGCTGCTGCCGCTGGTGATGGAGCGGGGCTATGCCGACTGCCCCGACATGACCCAGATGACCAAAAAGCTGGCCCGCCTCTACGGCGCCGACCTGACCGTGGACGCCCGCCCCATGGGCTGCAGCCACAACCTCTGCGTCAGCATCACCGGAATCAAGGACCAGTTCGCACTGGAAGGGGAGAAGCTGACGCAGGAGTACGCCGCACTGGCCCTCGGCACGGCGTTCCACCCCTATTTTGTGGGCAGCACCTTCGACCCCGAGGCCGTGGGCATCGAAAAGCAGATGCTGAAGAAGGCGCTGGAAGACGAAGTGAACGACAAGCGCCTTTACTGCCAGCGGCAGGCCAACCGGGAATTCTTCGGAGACAGCCCCGCCGGTGTCCGGCAGGAGGGCTACTTAGAAGAAGTGGACGGCCTGACGCCCGAAGCGCTGACCGAGGCATACTACGAGATGCTGCGGACGGCGAACATCGAGCTCATCGTGCTGGGCTGCGACGAGGCCAGCACCACCGCCGTGAAGGACGCCCTTCTGATGGAGCTTTCGGCCATCGACCGCGCCCCGCTGCCCCGGGCGGAGAATATCGCCATGCCCCGGCGGGAGCCGGTGCGGAAGGTGGAGCACTTCGACACCACGCAGGCCAAGCTCTGTATGCTGTTCACGCTGGGCCGGCCCATGCAGCCTGAACAGCTGGCCGCTGTCCGGCTGGCGATGGCTCTCTACGGCGGCAGTGTGACCAGCCGCCTTTTCCTGAACGTCCGGGAGCGCGACCATCTGTGCTACTACTGCTCGTCGTCCTTCCAGAGCTTCACGGGCAGCATGGCCGTCAACAGCGGCGTCGAGCACGCCGACGCGGCCCGCGCTGAGCAGGCGGTGCTCAAAGAGCTGGCGGATCTCTGCGACGGCCCTATCACCGACGAAGAGCTGGAAGACTGCCGCCGGGGCCTGCTGGCCGGGATGAACGGCCTGGAGGATACGCTGGGCGGCATCGAGACATGGTACTATATGGAAGTGCTGCGGGGCGGCCCGGTGCAGACGCCGGACGACGCCCGCCGCGCCCTGCTGGCTGTGACCAGGGAGGATGTGCGGGACATTCTGAAGCAGTTCACCCTGTCGGTGAGCTGTCTGCTGACGCGGGAGGAGGGGAATGGAAATGGCTGAGAACACCCAGAGCGTGCTGGAACGCACCGCCGCTGACCAGTGGAAAGTTCTGCCCTCGGGGCTGACCGTACTCGTCCGCCCCATGCCGGGCTACTCCGGCACCCATGTCATTTACGCCACCCGCTTCGGCTCCATCGACCGGGATTTCCGGCTGGGGGAGCGGGAAGTGCATCTGCCCGCCGGTGTGGCCCATTTCCTCGAGCACAAGATGTTCGAGGATGAGGACGGCGATGCCTTTGCAAAGTTCGCCAAGACCGGCGCGAATGCCAATGCTTTCACGGCCTTCGACCGCACCTGCTACCTCTTTACGGCCACGGAACAGCTGGACGAGAGCCTTGACGTGCTGCTGGGCATGGTGGGGCATCCCTACTTTACCGAGCAGACCATCGCCAAAGAGCAGGGCATCATCGGGCAGGAGATAAAGATGTACGATGACAGCCCTGACTGGCGGCTCATCACCGGCCTGTGCGAGTGTCTGTATCACAGCCACCCCATCCGCAGCGATATTGCGGGAACGGTGGAGAGCATCGCGGAGATAACGCCGGAAATGCTCTACGACTGCTGCAAGGCGTTCTATGCGCCGGGCAATATGGTGCTGGCCGCAGCAGGCAACACCAGCATGGAGCAGATCCTGGCTGCCTGCGCCCGCCATGGCCTGATGGACGAGCACCCGGCGGAAAAGGTCGAGCGCCTGCTCCGCCCGGAGCCGATGACGCTGGCGGCGGCCGAAAAGACCATCGCCATGCCCATCGCCAAGTCCTGCTTCGGTCTGGGCTTCAAAGAAGAGCCGCTGCCTTTCGGCGACCTGCGCAGCGAGATGCTGTACGAGCTCATCCTCTGCTGCATCTGCGGCGGGATGTCGCCGCTCTACCGCCGCCTCTACGACGAGGGCCTGACCAACCCGGGCTTCGGCGGTGAGGTGCTGCGGGTGGACGGATGCTGCTGCATCCTCTTCACCGGCGAGAGCGACCGGCCCGACACCGTCCGGCAGCTTCTGCTGGACGAGATCGAGCGGGTGCGCAAAGAGGGCGTGGACCGGGAGATCTTCACCCTCTGCAAGAATGAAAAATACGGCCAGCTCATCGAAAATCTGGAAAACGTCGAGGATTCGGCCAGCCAGATGGCAGATTTCGCGCTGGCAGGTCAGACTGTGGCCCAGCAGATCACCATGCTGGCGGGCCTGACGGCAGAGGACGCCGACGCGGCATTGCAGCACATCCTGCGGCCTGAGCGGATGGCCGTGATGCACATCGAGCCGGACGGCACTGCCGTTGAGGACGAGGAAGAAGAGGAGACGGAAGAATGACGAATCTGGTACAGTTCCCGGGTCTCGGCCTCAGCTTTGAGCTGAGCCGGGTGGCCTTCAGCATCGGCGACATGGATATTTATTGGTATGGCGTCTGCATCGCCTTTGGTCTCTGCCTCGCATTGGTCTTTGCGTTCCGCCGCTGCACGGAGTTCGGCATCGACGCCGATTCGATGGTGGATGTCATCCTCATCGGCGTGGTGCTGGGCATCGCCAGCGCCCGCCTGTATTATGTGGCGATGGCACCCTATAATTACGATACCATCTGGGATGTGCTGGCTGTCCGCGACGGCGGTCTGGCCATCTACGGCGGCATCATCGGCGCCTTTGTGTTCGGCGGCCTGGCCTGCAAATGGCGGGGCGTGCCGGTGCTGCCCATGTTCGACCTGGCCGGCATGGGCTTCCTCATCGGACAGGGCTGCGGCCGCTGGGGCAACTTCTTCAATCAGGAGGCTTTCGGCTGCAACACCACCCTGCCCTGGGGCATGTTCAGCGAAGCAACGGAAGATTACCTGATGGGCAGCACTGTCACGGTGCCGAAGGGCGTCACCATCGACCCCGCCATGCCCGTCCACCCCACCTTCCTCTACGAGAGCATCTGGTGCTTCGTGGGTCTGGCCCTGCTGGTGGCGTACATCAAAAAGCGGAAGTTCAACGGCGACATTGCCCTGCGCTACCTCATCTGGTACGGCGCAGGCCGCTTCTGGATCGAATCTCTCCGCACCGACAGCCTGCTGCTGGTGCCGTCGCTCGGCCTTCGCGCTTCCCAGCTGGTGGCGGCTGCGGCCGTCGTGGGCGGTGTGGCACTGGAAATTTTCCTGACCCGGAAATATAAGTCCAAGCCTCTCATGGTGACGCTGGCCCTGACGGCAGAGAACCGCAGTCTGCTGGCGAAGGTGCGCAAGGCAGAGCCGGAATTTACGGTGGAGAGGGAAGAGCTGGTGGCTTCCAGCCCCCGCAAGCTCTTCCTCGAGCGCACGAATGCCTATAACGAGCGGGTGAAGCAGCAGCTCAAAGAGAAACTGGCAGAGAAAAACTGAAAATATTTCCGCAAAAGCGGGATTTTCCTCTTGAAATCCGCACATTTTTTTGCTATACTATTCTAGCCGCTTGGTGTGGGCGCCTCAAATGGCCCCTGTGAGGGCCTGCCTTTACGACCAGCGAGTACAACGAAAAGGAATGAACAAAATGTACGCAATCATTGTTACCGGCGGTAAGCAGTACCGCGTGGAGCAGGGCGACATCGTCTACATCGAAAAGCTGGACGTTGAGGCCGACTCCGAAGTGAAGTTTGATCAGGTTCTCGCTATTGGCGAGGAGGGTTCGGTCAAGGTTGGCGCTCCTGTTGTTGAGGGCGCTTCCGTTTCTGCCAAGGTCATCAAGAATGGCAAGGGCAAGAAGCTGAACATCATCACCTATCGCGCAAAGAAGCACAGTGCTCGCCGCATGGGCCATCGTCAGCCCTTCACCAAGGTTGAGATCACTGCGATCAACGGCTAAGTAGGAGGTATATTACAATGGCACATAAAAAGGGCGTAGGCAGCACCAAGAACGGCCGTGATTCTGCGGCTCAGCGTCTGGGCACCAAGCGTGCAGATGGTCAGTTCGTTCTGGCCGGCAACATCCTCGTTCGTCAGCGCGGCACTCACATCCAGCCGGGTGAGAATGTCGGCAAGGGCAGCGATGATACCCTGTTTGCTCTGGTCGATGGCACCGTTCGTTTCGAGCGCGTGGGCAAGAGCGGCAAGAAGTGCAGCGTCAAGCAGTAACTTCTTTCTAAAATCTGCAACACAGAGAGCCGGACCCTCGTGGCCCGGCTCTTTTTGATGAATTTCTTCTTCCTCGATCAGACTCCCCTATTAGGGGAGCTGGACGCGCTAAAGCGCGGACTGAGAGGTTATTTTCAAATAAAAGCGCAGAAAATAAGCGCTGAGAAGAATTTTTTCTGAGAACAGGAGGGCCTGTATGGCAGCACAAACCAATTTTATCGACATCGCCACCATCTGGCTCCATGCCGGCAAGGGTGGCGACGGCGCAGTGAGCTTCCATCGTGAGAAGTTCGTGGCCGCTGGCGGCCCGGACGGCGGCGACGGCGGCCGGGGCGGCGACATCATCTTCGTCGTGGACGACCACCTCACCACTCTGATGGACTTCCGTTATAAGCGCAAGTACACCGCCGACGAGGGCGGCAAGGGCGGCGCAAGCCTCTGCCACGGCAAGAATGCCGAGAATCTCGTCATCAAGGTGCCTCTGGGAACGGTCATCAAGGACGCAGAGAGCGGCCTCGTCATCGCCGACCTGTCCGACCATACCCCTGTCACCATCGCCAGGGGAGGACGCGGCGGCTACGGCAATGCACACTTTGCCACCCCCACCCGCCAGATCCCCAAGTTTGCAAAGCCCGGTATGCCCGGCGAGGACATTCAGGTGACCCTTGAGCTGAAGCTCATCGCGGATGTGGGCCTCATCGGCTTCCCCAACGTGGGCAAGTCCACCCTCATCTCCACCATCAGCGCCGCAAAGCCGAAAATTGCAAACTACCACTTTACCACGCTGGTGCCGACGCTGGGCGTCGTGTCGGTGGGTGAGGGCGCAAGCTTCGTCTGCGCCGACATCCCCGGCCTCATCGAGGGTGCCAGCGAGGGCATTGGCCTGGGCCACGACTTCCTCCGCCATGTGGAGCGCTGCCGTCTGCTGCTGCACGTCGTGGACGTCTCCGGCAGCGAGTGCCGCGACCCCATCGAGGACTTCGAGCAGATCAACGAGGAGTTGGCAAAGTTCAGCCCGGCTCTGGCCGAGCGTCCCCAGATCGTGGTGGGCAATAAGTGTGACCTTGCCACCGAGGAGCAGATCGACACCTTCCGCAAGTATGTGGAAGAGAAGGGCCTGACTTTCGTCCCCATCTCCGCCGCCACCATGCAGGGCGTCAGGGAGCTTCCGGGTCTGGTCTACAACCGCCTGAAGGACATTCCCGCCATCCCTGTGTTTGCCCCCGAGTACAAGAAGCCCGAGGCAAAGGCCGGTGGCCGCGAGTTCACCATCAAGCGGATGGAGGCTCATGTCTGGAGCGTGGATGCACCCTGGCTGGAGTATATCCTGGCCGGCAGCAACGTGGACGACTACGAGAGCCTGCAGTATTTCCAGCGCCAGCTGGGCGAGAGCGGCATTCTTGACGCTCTGGTGCAGAAGGGCGTGCAGGAGAACGATACCATCCTCATCGGCGAGTATCAGTTCGATTATATCTTCTAAGAGGTCAACAGTATGAACGAACCCGAAAAGATCGACCCCCGGGAGCTGAGCCCGCTGGCACTGGCCTTCGTGGGCGACAGTGTACTGGAACTTCTGGTGCGGCAGCGGCTGGTGGAGCACCACCGTCTGTCGGCGGGAAAGCTCAACGCCGAAAAGGTCAAATACGTCTCGGCCCGGGCGCAGTTCCGGGAAGAGCAGCTGTTGGAGCCGCTTTTCACCGAGGACGAGCTGGCTGTCTTCAAGCGGGGCCGCAACGCCAGCAAGGCCAGTGTGGCCAAACACGCCTCCCCGGAGGAGTACCGCGCATCCACCGGCTTCGAGTGCCTGCTGGGCTGGCTGTATCTGAACGGCCAGCTGAGCCGGGTGCATGAGCTGTTCGAGACGCTGTGGCAGTCGTTCGACCCCAACGAAAAATAACCGGAACACGCGAAAGCCCACTGCTTTCCGCACTGGGAAACAGTGCAAAGAGAGCAGTGGGCTTTTTGTTGTCCCGCCAGATGGTCCGTTCGGGCGGGGCGGCGCTCAGCGCAGAGGCTTAGCGGCTGTTGCGGGCGGAGTTGTGAGCCGAGTTCTTGCCGCCCTCGTCGTCGGCACCCTTGGTGTACTGGTTGGGGTGCTTGTGCTCGTTGGTAGCAGAGTTCTGGCTGGAATTGGTGTTGCGGTTGGTGCTCTGATTGCTGGTGCGGTTCTGAGTCTGGTTCTTGCAGTTGGTGCTGCGGTTCTCGCTGCGATTTTCCATCGTATCGTCGCTCCTTTCGATTTCGGGAGGTGTTCTGTGCTCCCTGCCCATAGTTTGACCGGCTGCGGCGGCTTTATGCACCGCAGCCCGAAGGAGGTCTCATAAAAATGTCTGCCGAATATTTTAAAGCCCGGGAACGCGCCCTTCTGGGTGAGCGATACGATACGCTCTACGCTGCCCCGCAGGAGACAGCGGCCCGCGGCGTGACCGTCTCTGCCCTCCGCACTACGCCGGAAGAATTTGCGGCCCGGGCAGACTTCCCGCTGCGGCCCTCGCCCTTCTGCAAGGCGGCGTTCGTGGTGGAACAGCCCGACTTCAAGCCGGGACGCCATCCCTACCATCACGCAGGTGTCTTCTACTCACAGGAGCCTTCGGCCTCGTCGGCAGCTCCGCTGCTGGGCGTCAGGCCCGGGATGCGGGTGCTGGATCTGTGTGCTGCCCCCGGCGGTAAGAGCAGCCAGCTCGCCGCCGCTCTGCAGGGGCAGGGCCTGCTGGTGAGCAACGAATATGTCGCGGCCCGTGCAGAGATTTTGAAGAGCAACCTCGAGCGGATGGGCGTGTCCAACGCCGTCGCGCTCAACGAGACGCCCGCCCGCATCGCAGCGGCACTGCCGGAGTTCTTCGACCGCGTTCTGGTGGATGCGCCCTGCTCCGGTGAGGGGATGTTCCGCAAAGAGCCTGCCGCGCTGGCCCAGCACTGCGAAGCGCTGGTGAAGCAGTGCGCAGAGCTGGGCGCAGACATCCTCGCGAGCGCCGCTGCGGCCCTCGCGCCGGGCGGCGAACTGGTCTACTCCACCTGCACCTTCGCGCCGGAAGAGGACGAGGGACAGGTGGCTGCATTTCTGCAGCGCCACCCGGAGTTCATGCTGGCCGATGTGCTGGGCAATGTGGACTATCCCTTCGGCAGTGAGGGTGAGGCCAACCGCACCGGTGGTCTGCCGCTGGATGTGAGCAAGGTGCGCCGCATCTGGCCCTGTCAGGGCGGTGAGGGCCACTTTATGGCCCGGCTCGTCAAAGCCGGTACGCCCCGGGCTCTGCCGGCTCCCGGCGAGTACACCCCCGAAGAGCAGCTCTGGATGACCGCTGCCGCCGAGGCAGGCAAAAAGGCCAAGGGCAGCAAACCACAGAAGGCTGCAAAGCCTGCGGATGCCCGCAGCGCCCGGCGGGAGAACAGCCGGGCTTGCCGAGAGGCTGTGCAGGGCCGCAGTTCCCGCAGCCGGGACGCTGGGGCAGGGGATGCATCGCCCGCCCAGAGCCTCGCTGCATGGCGGGAATTTGCGGAGGAATATTTCCCGGAGCTGGCAAAGCGCCCTGCCGTGGTGCATGGCGGCGGCGTTCTGCTGCCGGCGGCTTTCCCGCAGACGAATCTTCATGTTTTGCGTGCAGGCGTCTTCGTGGGCAGTGTGCAAAAGGGGCGCTTCGTGCCGGAACATCATCTGTTCACGGCTTTCGGCGCGCTCTGCCGGAACCGTGAGGAACTGACCCTCGCCGACTCCCGAACCGTGGAATATCTCTCCGGCCGGGAGATAGAAGCTCACACCGCTGCCGACGGATGGTGCTGTGTGACGGTGGACGGCTGGCCGCTGGGAGGCGGCAAAGTGTCCGGCGGCAGGGTCAAAAACCATTATCCCAAGGCACTTCGTCTGCTGTAAAACGTAGTTTTTGGCAGAATAAACCGGAAAACCATCGGTACAAGGCTTGAACGCCGATGGCTGTTGTGATAAAATAATAGAGTTAGATTTTGTGTGCTGCCACAATGCGGGCGACCACAGCCCGTCTGCCCGCAGGCGGAGATCACTGATAAAATACAGGAGGCTCTTTTCCATGTCTGGACATAGCAAATGGAACAATATCAAGCGCAAGAAGGAGAAGACTGACGGCGCAAAGGCAAAGGTCTTTACCAAGATCGGCCGCGAGATCAGCGTTGCCGTCCGTACCGGCGGCCCCAATCCCGCTTCCAACAGCAAGCTGGCTGACCTGATCGCCAAGGCAAAGCGTATGAGCGTGCCGAACGATAACATCCAGCGTATCATCAAGAAGGCCGAGGGCGGCGATAAGACCGAGTACGAGGCAATCACCTACGAGGGTTACGGCCCCGGCGGCGTTGCGGTCATGGTCGAGACTCTGACCGACAACCGCAACCGTACCGCTGCTGACCTGCGCCACTACTTCGATAAGAACGGCGGCAACCTGGGCGCTATGGGCTGCGTGGGCTTCCTGTTCAGCCAGAAGGGCGTCATCGACATCTCTCTGGAAGACAAGGATGCCGACGAGGCTATGATGGACGCGCTGGATGCCGGTGCTGAGGACTTCGATGCAGGCGAAGATGCCGCTGAGATCACCACCGACCCCGAGAACTACTCCGCTGTCGTCAAGGCAATGGAGGAGAAGGGCTACGAGATCCTCTCCGACGATCTGGCCATGGTCCCCATGACCACCACCCGTCTGACCGACCCCGATCAGCTCAAGCTGATGGGCAAGCTGCTGGATGCTCTCGAGGATAACGATGACGTCCAGAATGTCTGGCACTCTCTCGAGAACGAAGAGGACCTGCCGGAATAATGCTCTACAAGTCTGAATAAGGACGTAACAAAGCCGCTTTTTGTGCTGTGAGGCACAGAAAGCGGCTTTGTTGTTTGATAGTGGCTCCTAATATTGGGAGTGTCTGTAAAAGATAAAAACGCTTTTTGCCGCTTATTTACAATTCTGGATTTATTGCAAGCTTAGACGGTGGCTGTTAGACAAAAGCTGTTCAAAAAATTATTTATAGCAATTCAACTTTGTAGAACAAAAATAGAACAAAGCAAAGAGAGGGACAAATCGGCGGCTATAGAAAGGGTAGATGTTTGAGTGGAAAACTATTGAAGTAATGGTAAAATTATGATAAAATTGGTCGAGGAATAAATCATAATATGAAAATAGGCAGAGGTTGTGGCTCTGAAAGAAAAAAGCTCAGAAAAACGATAAAAACAGAATGAAATCTCAAAATAAAAGGGTTTGACTTTTGCAGAGTGCGTGCAGGAGTCTATTAAAGTTGTGCGAAACTGAAAGATGAAAAAAGAAATTGCGATTTCAAAAGTGTTGTTGGAATGACACATTGAATCTGAAATGCCTCTGGTCAAAATACCGGAGAAAAGGTATTTCAGATGTGTCCATAAAAGCTCTGGTGGTCGTCATGCTCGAAAAGCTCCGTTTATGCGGTAGTCGAGCAATTTTGGCAGGCAGAGATGAGCGGTGAGGCAGAGCAAAAACATCGAATCGTAAGTGAGGTATGCGGAATGTCAGCAAGTGTGGTTGGAATTGAGAAGCCGGTCGTCATCGACCGAAAGCAGAATCTGCGGGAACATCGGTTATATTGGGTCGGACGCCGGACGCAGGATGTGGTCTTATCGGCACTGGCGCTGGTGGTGTTGTCGCCAGTGATGCTGGCAACAGCTATCGCTATCGTGGTAGATGACCCTTCTGCCGGGCCCATTTTTTCGCAGGAACGCATTGGACGAGATGGCAAACCGTTCAAGTTCTACAAGTTTCGTTCCATGTGTCCGAATGCGGAAGCAAAACTGGACGATCTTCTGGGCCAGAATGAAATGGACGGCCCGGTGTTCAAAATCAAGGACGACCCCCGCATTACCCGTGTGGGTAAATTTATCCGCAAGACCAGCATCGATGAGCTGCCCCAGCTCTGGAATATCCTCAAGGGAGACATGAGTATTGTGGGCCCCCGCCCGGCACTTCCCCGCGAGGTGGAGCAGTATGGGGATTATGAGAAGCAGCGTTTGTATGTGACGCCGGGCCTGAGCTGCTATTGGCAGATCGCTCCGCACCGCAATGACCTCTCTTTTGAGGAGTGGATGGATTTGGATGTGAAGTATGTCAAGGAGCGCAGTTTCTGGGTGGATTGGAAGATTATTTTTAAGACCTTCAAGGTGTGCTTGCTGGGGCATGGAGAATAAAAAGACATGCCTGCGTATGGATTGTGGCTGCAATCTGTATACAGACTTGTTGTCGTACGGCTCATTATGAGATTTACATACATTGTTGATGAAAAGGTTTCAGGAAGATATGGGATTATGAAAAAGACTATAAAGTTGCAGTCGCCGGTACCGGATACGTCGGCCTTTCCCTTAGCGTTCTGTTAGCACAGCATAATCAAGTGATGGCTGTTGACATTGTGCAAGCAAAAGTGGATATGATTAACAATCATAAATCTCCAATTCAAGATGATTATATTGAGAAGTATCTTGCAGAGAAAGAACTGAACTTGACCGCAACGCTGGATGCAAAGGCTGCATACTCGGATGCGGACTTTGTTGTAATAGCTGCTCCCACGAATGTCTACTCAACAAACCGTATTGACGTAGCATAGTCGAAAAGAACCTGTTTTGCACACTCAACACAGTGCAATGATGTTGCATAATGCACTGAAATATGGGAGTAAAACGGGCGATTATGGTACATATTGACGAAAAAAGCCTGAAAGAAAACCAAATGTAGAACACATCGGCGAGTAATGGATAGGAAAACTGCTGAAATGACCTTTTTGATGATAAATACATCAAAAATCCATGAGTTTATCATCTACTTCGTAAAGTTGTTGTTGAGTACACTAGCTGACCTCTTAATGACGCCTACATCATAGATGGTTTGTTGAGTCATGAAAATAGAGAAAAACAGATGATTTCTACTTCAAAAAACAGCTGTTGAGTAGAGCATGAATGGTGATGATAATTACATGTTTTGAGTGGTTGAAGTGAATGATTTGTTCATAACGAACAATGAACGGTAAGAATTGGACTGGATGATATATACAGTTTTAACAAAAATCATGCGCCGACAGGGTTCGATTCAACAGTCCAACACTTAGAAAAACATCATTGCAGGGTATACGGGGTTCGACCGTACAAATCAACACTTCGGCTATAGAGAAATAGAAACGAGTGTACTCAACGGATGTTTTATGGAGTAGAAAACATGATTGCTGGGGTAGTTGGATACGATAGCACAAGAAAGCACTTAGCCAATTGTGTGGTGAACACACGAGAAATTAGCAGGAAATACCATCCATATGGATGTGTACATAGAAAATAAGAGGATATGCCCGATGAGGGCCGGAGGATTAATACTATGAAAAATTACAAAATTGCCGTCGCAGGTACTGGGGATGGAGATATAATACGCGGCTGTCATAATAGGGACAAGGGTACGGCAGAGAATGAAAGGCTCCGCAACCCGAAGTTCATATTTTCTTACCCGAAGAATGAACGACTGATCTTTTTGGGTGGCAGCAATGCCATTCAGAAAGAAATCTCGACCATGAGGGTGGGGTGATTGCCAGCGGACAGGTGTACGAGCCTATCCGCTCTTTGTGTTGGCCGAGATATTGATGAAGAAATTGAGTGGGATTGTGGGAAAGATTTATGAGTAAAAAACTTGCGATTGCAATGTTCGGACAGAAGCGATTATCGAGAGAAGGTGGAGTAGAGATCGTTGTCAAAGAGCTCTGCACCCGAATGGCACAGAATGGTTGTGACGTGACCTGCTACAACAGAGCAGGCCATCATGTGAGTGGTGCAGAATATGATGATGCTGGTAAAACGGAGTACGAGGGAATCCGTCAGAAGTCTGTTCCGACTATTGAACGGCGCGGATACGTTGGGCTCTCCCTTAGTGTGCTACCATGCCACTAATGAGAGTGACTACATCAGTTGGTACGATTTCACAAAAAAATCCACCGTCAGGCTAGATGGAAGACGGAAGTCCTGCCAGTGACCACGGCGGAGTATGGTCTGAGCAAGGCTACTCGTTCGTTCAATAGTCGTTTGGATAAGAGCAAGCTGGTGGAGACAGGCTTTACTCCGCTTCCGACTTGGCAGGATGCACTGAGCCGTTACCTGAAAGAGATCGAGCAGTAATAGAGGAGATAGAAGAAAATGGGACAGATTAAAGTTGAGAAAAATGTTGGTGGTATTGAAGGGCTTTATGTGATTGAGCCTGCTGTTCACGGTGATGCTCGTGGCTATTTCATGGAAACCTACAACGAGAAAGATATGAAGGAAGCTGGAATTGATATTCACTTCGTGCAGGATAATCAGTCTATGTCCACTAAGGGCGTTCTGCGCGGTTTGCATTTCCAGAAGCAGTATCCGCAGTGCAAGCTGGTACGCGCCGTGCGTGGTACTGTGTTTGATGTTGCGGTTGACCTGAGAAGTGATTCTAAGAGTTACGGCAAGTGGTATGGTGTGACTCTGTCTGCTGAGAACAAGAAGCAGTTCCTCATCCCGGAAGGCTTTGCACATGGCTTCCTGGTTCTGAGTGATGAAGCAGAGTTTTGCTACAAAGTCAATGACTTCTGGCATCCGAATGATGAAGGTGGCATGGCTTGGAACGACCCGGAGATCGGCATTGAATGGCCGGAGTTGAAGGGCGAATACAAGGGTAGTGCAAGCGCAGAGGGATACACGCTGGAAGATGGTACTGCACTGAACCTGAGTGATAAGGATCAGAAGTGGTTGGGACTGAAAGACACTTTTAAATTTTAAGAACACAGAGGTAGGAAGAATGCAGTGGGAAAACGAAGTACAACATGTATTTCTGGTAGGAGCTAAGAGCTTAGGTGCATATGGCGGATATGAGACTTTTGTTTATAAGCTCACAGAGTACCACCAGAATAAGAAAAATATAAAATATCATGTGGCGTGTAAGGCTAACGGTGACGGCTGCATGGATGAAACAAAAGTGGATGGTGTGACCAGAATCAATGATCATGAGTTTGAATTCCACAATGCACATTGTTTCAAAATAGATATTCCTCAGATTGGACCTGCACAGGCAATTTACTATGATGTTGCGGCATTGAAGGCTTGTTGCAAGTACATAAAGGAACATCGGATTAAGCATCCGATCGTTTACATCATGGCCTGCCGTATCGGACCTTTTGCTGATCATTTCTATAAAGAAATCCATAAGCTGGGTGGTACGGTGTACCTGAATCCAGACGGGGAGTGTGAAATAATATGGACAACCAGAGAAAATCCTGATTTCATGCGGGTTTACGCGGCTTGACCTTTTCACCTCAACCTGTTTTTGCCTGTCATGGTGCGTTGCGGCCAGCGTGATTTCAGGTGCTAATGGCTTCTGGTTGCGCTCTATACTTAACCCACCACAGCGAAAGCTGATAGAGCAGAAAACAGAATAAGGAGGTACGAAGGTGAGCCTGCGTATAGATTGCTGCTGCAATCTGTATACAGGCTTGTTGTCGTGCAATGAAATAGCAGGAGATTTAACAAGGGAGGAAAAGAAAAATTATGATGGAAAATAAAACAAAAATTGATCTGAAAAACAAAAGCATTTTTATCACCGGTGTAGCGGGTTTCATTGGTTCCAACCTTGCAAAGCGGCTGCTCTCCACGGTGGAGGGTGTCAAGGTCGTGGGTCTGGACAACATGAACAATTACTATGACGTGCGCCTGAAAGAAGCACGTTTGAAGGAACTGGAGCAGTTTGAAAAATTCAGCTTCGTAAAAGGCAATCTGGCTGATAAGGCTGTGATCGAATCTATTTTTGAGCAGTATAAGCCGGAAATTGTGGTAAACCTCGGTGCGCAGGCAGGCGTTCGGTATTCCATTACGAATCCCGATGCATATGTGGAAGCAAACTTGATTGGCTTCTATAACATTCTGGAAGCCTGCCGCCATTCTTACGATGAGGGGCATACCCCGGTAGAGCATTTGGTCTATGCGTCCAGTTCTTCCGTGTATGGTAGCAATAAAAAAGTGCCTTATAGTACGGATGACAAGGTTGATAACCCGGTATCTTTGTATGCGGCAACCAAGAAATCGAATGAACTGATGGCTCATGCCTATTCTAAGCTGTATAACATTCCGTCTACTGGTCTGCGTTTCTTCACGGTATATGGCCCTGCTGGTCGCCCAGATATGGCGTACTTTGGCTTTACGAATAAGCTGCTGAAAGGCGAGACAATTCAGATTTTCAACTACGGTAACTGCAAGCGCGACTTTACTTATGTGGACGATATTGTTGAAGGCGTTGTCCGTGTAATGCAGGGTGCGCCGGAGCGCAAGAACGGTGAAGACGGTCTGCCTGTTCCTCCGTATGCAGTTTATAACATTGGTAATCAGAACCCGGAAAATCTGCTGGACTTCGTACAGATTTTGCAGGAAGAACTGATCCGTGCGGGTGTCCTGCCGGAAGATTACGACTTTGAAGCACACAAGAAACTGGTTCCGATGCAGCCGGGTGATGTACCTGTGACCTATGCGGACACGAGCGCACTGGAGCGTGACTTCGGATATAAACCTTCTACCAGTTTGCGCGAGGGTCTGCGGAAGTTCGCTGAGTGGTACGCAAAGTTTTACAAATAAACAAGAAGAATAGGAAAACGAATCCATGAAGTGTGTTGAGGTTTACAAGGAATTATATCATCAGGAGCCGTTTGATGTGGCGTTCTGCCCGTACCGTATCAGTCCACTGGGTGCGCATATCGACCATCAGTATGGAAAAATCAACGGTCTGGCAATCGACAAAGGAATTCACATGGCCTACCATCCGAAACAGAACGGCGTTGTGGAGTTGCAGTCTTTGAATTTTCCGAAACGCGCTCAGTTCTTTGTAAGTGCGGTGCCGGAAGAAAAACAGGGTGACTGGGCAGATCATCTGCGTGGTGCAGCGAAAATGCTGGGGGAGAAGTATCGCCTGAAAGTTGGTCTGTCAGGTATCATCGAAGGCAGCTTACCGATTGGCGGTTTGTCCTCGTCGGCTTCGGTCATTATTTGCTTCTTGTCTGCACTGTGCAAAGTGAATGGCATCCATTTGAAGCCGATGGAAATGATTCTCACCGCAAAGGCAGCAGAAAACCAGTATGTTGGCGTTTCTTGTGGCAAGCTCGACCAGAGCTGCGAAGTTCTTTCTAAGAAAAACCATCTACTGTACCTCGACACGAAAGATGACAGCTATGAACTGATCCCTACCAGCGAGAAGATGAAGCCCTACAAGGTTGCAATTTTCTTCTCTGGTTTGGAACGTTCTTTGAAAAACTCTAAGTACAATCTGCGGCAAGATGAGTGCAAGGCAGCGGCCTATGCACTGATGGGCTATGCAGGGATGGACTACGATACCTTTGCAAACACCCGGCTCCGTGATGTACCGTTTGAGGTCTTTGAAGCCTATAAAGATCGTTTGCCAGAGTTGTGGCGCAGACGTGCAGAGCACTATTACAGTGAGTTCGCTCGTGCCGAAAAGGGTGCAGAACTGTGGCGTAAAGGTGATTTGGAGGGCTACGGTCAGCTTGTTTTTGAAAGCGGAAAATCCTCTATTTATAGCTATGAGTGTGGCTGCGATGAACTGAAAAAACTGTATGAAATCATGACCGATACCGATGGTATCTACGGTGGCCGCTTCTCTGGTGCGGGCTTCAAGGGTTGCTGCATGGCATTGATTGACCCGGACAAGGCCGAAGATATTGAAGCGAGGGTGACAGCAGAGTATCTGAAAGCGTTCCCAGCACTGAATGGAAAGTATAGTTTCCATTTGTGTGAGAGTGCCGATGGCGTGGAACTATAAGGAGAGTACATAGATGAAATGTTTGATTTTGGCAGCGGGCTATGCTACACGGCTTTATCCGCTGACAGAGAATTTCCCGAAACCGCTTCTGAAAGTGGGCGAGAAATCCATCCTTGATTGGTTGGTGGATGATCTGGTGGACACCACCGACATTGACGAATTTGTGGTGATTTCCAACCACAAGTTTGCACAGCATTTTGAGGATTGGAAAAGTAATAAGCAAAAGACGCGGCCTTATGAGATTACTGTGATCGACGATGGTACAAGCACCAATGAAACTCGTCTGGGAGCAGTCAAAGATATTCAACTGGTGGTAGAAAAGCTGAATCTGGCTGATGATTTGCTGGTTATGGCTGGCGATAATGTGCTGGATTTCAGCCTTTCAAAGTTCATTGATTTTGCCAAGGAAAAGAATACTTCCTGTGTGATGTGCCATGAGGAAAACGAACTGAAAAAGCAGCAGAAAACAGCAATCATCACGCTCGATAACTCGGATCTGATTACGAGCTATGAGGAAAAGCCAAAGGAACCAAAAGGAAATCTGGCTGTGCCGCCGTTCTACTGCTATCGTGCCTGTGATGTAAAGCGGATTCAGGAAGCTCTGGAGAACGGCTGCGGCTATGACGCACCGGGCAGCTTTGCGGCTTGGTTGAGCAAGCAGACACCGATGCACGCTTACGTCATGCCGGGTAAGAGGTATGACATTGGCGATATTAACAGCTATGAGTATGTAAAGAGTGTGTTTTCAAAATAAAAACGCAAAGAGAGAGGAGAAAGTAATCATGAGAGATTTTAAGGATTTGAAAATTGCTGTGGCCGGAACTGGCTACGTTGGACTTTCCATTGCAACGTTGCTGAGCCAGCATCATAAGGTTATGGCAGTGGATATTGTGCCGGAAAAGGTGGAACTTATCAATAGCAAAAAGTCTCCGATTCAGGACGAATACATTGAAAAGTATCTGGCAGAGAAAGAACTGAACTTAACTGCAACATTGGATGCAAAGGAAGCATATAGCGATGCAGATTTTGTTGTTATTGCTGCTCCTACCAACTACGACAGCAAGAAGAATTTCTTTGATACTTCTGCGGTTGAAGCGGTTATCAAGTTGGTGATTGAGTATAACCCGGAAGCAATCATGGTAATCAAGTCTACGATTCCTGTTGGCTTCACTGCAAGTGTTCGTGAAAAATATCACTGCGATAACATTATCTTTAGCCCGGAGTTCCTGCGTGAGAGCAAGGCTCTATACGACAACCTGTATCCGAGCCGTATCATCGTTGGCACGGATGTAGAAAACGCCCGTCTGGTGAAGGCTGCACATATTTTTGCTGAATTGCTTCAGGAAGGCGCAATCAAGGAAAACATTGATACGCTGTTCATGGGTTTTACCGAGGCAGAAGCGGTCAAATTGTTTGCTAATACCTATCTGGCTCTGCGCGTTAGCTACTTCAATGAATTGGATACCTATGCAGAGATGAAGGGCTTGAACACCCAGCAGATTATCAATGGTGTCTGCCTTGATCCGCGTATCGGTACTCATTACAACAATCCCAGCTTCGGCTACGGCGGGTACTGCCTGCCCAAGGACACTAAACAGCTGCTCGCAAATTATGCCGATGTACCGGAAAATTTGATTGAAGCAATCGTGGAATCTAACCGTACTCGCAAGGACTTTATTGCGGATCGTGTGCTTGAAATTGCTGGTGCTTATGAAGCAAATGACAGCTGGGATGAGAGCAAAGAAAAAGAAGTTGTAGTTGGTGTGTACCGCTTGACGATGAAGAGCAACAGTGATAACTTCCGTCAGAGCTCCATTCAGGGCGTTATGAAGCGCATTAAGGCTAAGGGGGCGACGGTCATTATTTATGAGCCGACTCTGAAGGACGGTGAGACTTTCTTTGGATCAGTAGTGGTTAATGATCTGGCTAAGTTCAAGGAAATGAGCCATGCTATCATCGCAAATCGCTATGACAAGTGTCTGGATGATGTGGAGGATAAGGTTTATACGCGCGATATTTTCCGCCGTGACTAATTAGCAGGAGTACGAAGATGAAAGTATGTTTAGTGGGATCGTCAGGCGGACACTTAACGCACTTATATATGTTGAAACCGTTTTGGAAGGATAAAGAGCGGTTTTGGGTTACGTTTGATAAAGAAGATGCGCGTAGTCTGCTTGAGGGAGAAAAAGTTTATCCGTGCTATTACCCGACAAATCGTAGTTTGAAAGCATTGGTAAAAAACACCAAAATTGCATGGGATGTTCTGCATAAGGAAAAGCCGGATTTGATTGTTTCCTGTGGTGCAGCAGTAGCCGTTCCGTTTTTCTATATCGGAAAAATGATGGGAGCAAAAGTGGTATACATCGAGGTGTTTGATCGTATTGATAAACCAACTATGACTGGAAAGATGGTTTACCCTATTGCTGATAAATTTGTCGTTCAATGGGATGAGCAGAAGAAGGTTTACCCCAAAGCAGTAAATCTCGGAAGTATATTCTAAGATAGTAGGGGGAGAAAGCCAACATGATTTTTGTGACAGTGGGAACACATGAGCAACCATTTAATCGGTTGATTCAAAAGGTGGATGAATTAAAAAAAGATGGCGTTATAACCGAAGATGTCATTATTCAGACGGGTTTCAGTACATACGAACCAAAATATTGCCAGTGGAGCAAGTTGATTCCGTACCAGCAAATGATTAAGAATGTAGCAGATGCGCGTATTGTAATCACCCACGGTGGCCCAGCAAGTTTTATTATGCCGCTTCAGATTGGAAAAACACCTATTGTTGTGCCACGGCAGCATCAGTTCAATGAACACGTTAATGACCATCAGGTGGAATTTGCACGAAATGTCGCAAAACGGATGGGAACGATTATTGAAGTGGAAGATATTGAAACCCTTGGAGATGTTATAACCAATTACGATCGGATTGTAGCAGGCATGGGTCATGGGATTAGCAGCAACAATGCAAAATTCAATGAGGGCTTGGAGTCAATCGTAGATGAGTTGTTTAACAAGTAAAGAAAGGCAACGAACATAATGAGCAAAATCAAAGTTACCTTTGTAGAAACAAATTGTAAAAAGAATGGCCCAATCAAACAGACACTGAATATTATTCGCAATATGGACAAAGAGGTCTTTGAGCCTAGTCTGGTAACTGTGTGGCCGGAAGATGCAGACAATTCAATGATTGATGAGTATAAAAAGCTGGGTATCCCCGTACTGTCTGCAAACATGAGCAAGAAAAAGTCTGTTCTCTTTGGAAAGAAAGAGGTTGGACAACTTTTAGAGCAGTTGCAGCCGGATATTGTGCAGGGTGTCGGTATGCCGCCGTACAGAATGACGCTCGGCTATAAGAGAGCAATTCACTTTGTCACGCTCAGAAATTATTGCTATGAGGATTATCCTGACTACTATGGGAAAATTCCCGGAACAGTTATGGCCTTTCTCGATTTGAATTTGATTAAGAAACGTATGGCAGCAGGCGAACCTTTCGTGACGTGTTCTGAAAGTTTGACAAAAATGTATAGAAGCCGTCAGAATATGGAGATTCCGTATATCCGCAACGGCGTGGATGTGAGCCAATATACAAAAAGAAACTGTGACGAAATAGATGACGTGCGGAGAAAACTTGATTTGCCGTTAGGAAAAGTCATCTATGTGTATAGCGGTGGATTTATCGACAGAAAAAATCAAAGAGAAGCCATTACCGCATTTTTGGCAATGAAGAAAAATGCAGATGCAGTTTTACTTCTGCTTGGTGATGGAACGAATTTTGAAGCACTGAAAGACGAGTTTTCTAAGAATACAAATATTTTGTTCCGGGGTAAGGTGTCCAACGTAAATGAATATCTCCATGCTTCTGATGTTTACTTGGCAACAAGCAAGTCCGAAGGACTGCCTAATGGCGTTTTGGAAGCGATGGCTTGCGGCTTGCCGGTGCTTCTGTCAGACATTCCGCAGCACATGGAGGTTTTGGAAGCAGACCCCCAGTGTGGTCATTCCTATAAACTTGGGAATGCTAAGCAGCTTTCAGCCTTGATGGATCAGATGATGGATGAGAACCTGTTTGAAATGGGCGAAAGAAGTTATACCGCTGTTATGGAAAATTTCACGGCAGAGGGTATGAGCAAGAGGTATCAGAATTTGTATTTGAAACTGATGAATAAGGGTGGAAGATAAAATGAAACTTTCTGAGTGGAAATTATATAGTATTTATGCTTTGGGACATATTCTGCAAGGTAGTCCCGAAGCTGATGAAAAATATCTCAAAATTTTATTTAAGTATCTGATGGGGAAAGAGTGTAACTTTGATAACCCTCAAACATATAGTGAAAAGTTGCAATGGTTGAAGATTTATGACAGAAATCCTCTTTATACCCAACTTGTCGATAAATATGAAGTACGGAAGTTTATTGAAGAACGAATTGGAAGTGAACACCTGATTCCATGCCTTGGCGTATGGAATCACTTTGACGAAATTGACTTTAACAAACTTCCAAATCAATTTGTTTTGAAGTGTACACATGATTCGGGCGGTTTGATTATCTGCAAAGACAAATCGACATTAGACTTAAAACAAGCACGAAAGAAAATTGAACATTGCCTTAAAAGAAATTACTTCCTCAATCATAGAGAATGGCCGTATAAAGATGTCAAGCCTAGAATTATTGCAGAGGAATATACGGTGGACGAATCTGGCTACGAGCTAAAAGACTATAAGATTTTCTGCTTTAATGGTGAACCGAAAGCAATGTTTATTGCAACAGATCGTGGAACGGATACTAAATTTGATTTCTTTGATACAGAGTTTCACCATCTGCCCTTTACCAATGGCCATCCTAATGCGGACAAGGAGATAAAGAAACCAGAAAATTTCGATGAGATGCTTCGCATTGCGGGCATACTTTCAAAGGGAATGCCAGAGGTGCGGGTAGATTTGTACAATGTCAATGGAAAAATTCTTTTTGGTGAGATGACATTTTTCCATTGGAGCGGATTGATGCCTTTTGAGCCGGAGGAATGGGATTACAAATTTGGCAGTTGGATTGAATTGCCGGAGGTTAGATAATGGGTGTATTAAATAGTAGCCGTAAAGCGATGAAAGGCTTCATAGAGAAAAGTTACAGTATGGGTCAACTTCATGGAGAAATGAAGAAAATCAATGATCCTAGGCGACAGAACTTAATCGAAACAGTACACTTGACGAAAGCAGAAGAGAATAAAATTGATACATTGTTTGTTTCTACTTATGGCAAAAAGATTAAATATGATTGGCATAGGCTGTATCAATCTTTTACAGGGAAATTTGATGAAAACTATTTTCCGGAATATCTTTTTTCAAGTGTGTTAGAGCCAAAGATGAATCCGATGGATTATCGCTATGTTCTTGATGATAAACTATTGCTTCCATTGTTTTGTGTGGGCGTAGAGCACGTCAGAACACCGCGTACATACTATTCAGTATGCGATGGCATTTGCTTTGATGAAGAAAAAAATATTGTGGATTTGAAAAATGATAATTTTAATGGGGGGGGGGTACAGAGGCAATAATAAAACCTGTTCAAGATACATCATCAGGTGTTGGTGTTGAGAAAATAAAAGGAATAGAAGCGATAAAGAACAATCTGCAAGAGAAAGCAGCAAAAAAGGGTACATATATAGTACAGGAATGTATCACTCAAAATGAACAACTTGCCATGTTGTATTCAGAGGCAGTCAATACATTTAGGGTTATTACATATCTTTGGGACGGAGAAGTTTTCCATGTGCCGCTTGCATTAAGAATAGGACAAGGCGGTAGCTATTTGGATAATGCTCATGCTGGTGGAATGTTTATCGGTGTAAATGACTTGGGTGAACTGAATGATGAGGCGTTTACAGAATTTGGAAAAAGATATAAAGAACATCCTGATACACACACCGTATTCAAGGGGTATAAACTTAACTTTGTACCTGAACTTATCAAAACAGCGAAGAAGCTACATCTGAATGCCCCGCAGCTCGGAATTATTTCGTGGGATTTAACAGTTGATCAAAATGGAGTGTTTGTTCTGATAGAAGCAAATACGAGAGGACAGAGTATATGGTTCCCTCAAATGGCAAATGGTATGGGTGCATTTGGAAAAAATACTGCGGAAATCCTAAAATTTATAGCTCAAAAATAGAGGAGGATTAAAACAAGGTGATAAAAAGCGTGATTTTTGTTACTGGCTCATTGGCTGACGGTGGGGCAGAAAAGGTAATGTCAATTTTAGCATCGGGCTGTGCAGAGCTTGGAGCAGACGTTACGCTTGTGGTACTAAGACCAAAGAAAATCGTATATCCTGTGTCTGATAAAGTCAAAATAGTTCAATTTACAGATGACGGAAAACTAGCAACTATAAAACGCATAAGAAAGCTGCATAGGGTGCTGAAAGAATCAGCTGCAGAAGTAGTGATTCCGTTCCTTCCCATTATTTCGTTATATACAATGATTGCAAATATTGGGTTGAGAAAAAAAGTAATCATGTCTGAAAGAGCTGATCCGCGAGCTCAGTTCAACAATTTGCCATGGAAAGATAAAATTGGAAATTTCTTTATGAGAAAATGTGGCCTTTTTTCTTTGGCAGATTGGATGGTTTTTCAAACCCCAGATGCACAGTCATACTATTCTGAAAAAATTCAGAAAAAGAGTTCGATCATTCCGAATCCGTTGGATATTGATAAACTCCCAGAAAGATACGATGGAGAACGCGAAAAACGAATTGTTGCTGCCGGTCGTTTTTCCGAGGAGAAAAATTTTGCACTTCTAATAGATGGATTTGCGACTTTTCATGAAAGCTTCCCAGACTATACACTTACAATATATGGGGAAGGTGCACTGAGGAAAGATTATGAAATGCAAATACAGGAACTTGGGCTAGGTGGGAGTGTGAAACTTCCCGGATTTGCGTCAAATCTACCTGAAGAAATCAATAAAGCAGCCATGTATATTTCAACATCGAATCATGAGGGAATTTCTAATTCGATGCTGGAAGCATTAGGAATGGGAATTCCGACTATCGTAACCGATTGTCCAGTAGGAGGATCAAAGATGTTTGTACATACGGGAGATAATGGTGTTCTTATTCAAATGGAAAATAAAAATGATTTGGTCAGTGCAATGACATTGATTGCAACGAATAGCAGGTATGTAAAGCATATTTCAAATAATGCAATAAAAATTCGTGAGCAGTTAGCTGCACCTAATATTTGTCAGAAATGGCTGCAATTACTTTGATAAGGAGATAAGATGTGGGATATTAAAAGCGTAATATTATATCTTGTGATGGCGTCAATAGGCTACTTTTGTATATCAGAGGAAAGAAGAAGCATTCAAAATGGAGTAAGAAGGCGCTTAAAAGTTTCCTATGCAATTCTGTTTTTTGTGTGGCTTTTCCTAGCTGTATACCGATATGTTGGATATGAGAGCGGCATAATTATTGGAGGTAATGATGCCCCTACATATATAGATTATTTCCAGACGTGTCTAGCTGGTAAAGGAAATAATATCTATTTTGTGCGGACAGAACCATTGTTTCAGATAATGACTAAGGCGGTAAGAACTATTACGTCTAACTACCATATGTACTTCGCACTCATTTACGGACTGATAATATTTAGTTATTTGCGCTTTATAGATGAGTTTGACCTCCTACAAAGCAATAAAACTCCGCTGTTTATGCTTGTGTTCCCGTTTATTCAAAGCTTTTGCGCGATACGCACACATATAACTATTGCATTGATTTTATTGGCGATAGTTGCTTTGAAAAATAGAAGAAATATTTTAATGTGGGGACTACTTATTGCGAGTGTTTTTATTCAGAGAGCAAGTTTAATATATGCAATCTTTCCGATTTTCTATTTTTATTATAAAAAGAATAAGATGACGATGAAAAAAGCAACAGCTTTTATTATTATCGGATGTGCTGTTGGATATATCGGGAAGAAAGTTATTATTGGTGGCAGTATTGGGTATTTAACAGGAGGGGTGTATGCAAATTATGCAAGTGCATCATCATCTGCGGGATATTTATTCGACTACATAAAGCTAATTGTTGAGCAAGTAATCATTGATGGGTATATGATTCTGTCCTATAAAAAAGTAAATGGACAACTGCAAGAAATGGAAGAGTTGGAAAAAGAAAAACTTCGGATGCTTCAAATGATGTGCTACTTCGATTTGATGCTAATTCCAATATGCTACATTTTAGGGATTTGGCGTGGAGCGAGCTATTTCTTTTTGCCTCGTCTTTTGATTTTAGGATATATAATAACCGACTTTTCGAGAAAAATATCGAAAAATTCTCGAAAAGCATACTATATGATAGTTAAAGTGGCAATGCCCATTTGGTTGGTGCTTCGACTATTTACAGTATATGATGTATCTGGGCTGATGCCATATTATCTTGACTTTAGGCTGTAATGTAAATGTTTATGAGGAAACCTAAGTATTACCACTCATAATAACTGGATTTACAGAGGAGAACTGGAAAAATGAAAATTAGAAAAAAGGATATTCAGTTTTTTTTGGTGGGCTGTGGATTGCTATTTGTACCGAGCTTACTAAGAGTGGGAATGTTGAAATCTCAATGGGCATTAGTAAATGTATTATCATGGATAGGAATTATTCTGCTGACACAGAGATATTATGGGGGGGGGGCAGAGTAGTATTATCTAAAGATGGAAGCAATGGAGTTACAAATCCATTATTGATAATAACGCTAATAATCCTTTTTCTGATTGAAGGAATGATGCTCCCGTATTTTTCGGCTGAATCAAAGATTAAGTACATCTATGCAACGATTCTTCCATGCTATATATTATATGTTTCCTTGCCAAGACAGGAAATCATTCGATATTTTAAAATGTTTGCAAAGTTATTAACCATTGCAAGCACGGTTGTTGTTTTGTGTGGTATTTTTGATACCTTTATTGGTACGAGCATTGGAAAGACAATAGCAGAATTTTCGGCGGCAGATTCATTGATTGAATCTATTCGTCAAGGACGGATGGTTTCATATTTTGGGCATCCGTTGTTGACAAGTGAAGTTATGATTTTGTGCTTTTCATTTAATACATTGGTAAATTACTGCATAGAGAAAAAAACAGTAACAGAGACAGTATACTATTCAATAGTAAGTGTAATCGGAATAGGATTCTGCGGAAGCAAAACGGGACTGATATTGATTGCAATAGAGTTTGCACTGCTGTATGTCAATAAGAAAGGAATAAAATATTTTATTCTAGTCGCCGCGGCTGTTTATTGGGCCTATGGTTATGGACTATTGGATACAGTGATCGGACGATTCTTGGATGGCTTCAAATCAGGAGATTTAACAACAGGAAGAAACACTGCATTAGCCCTACTTATGAGAAATGGATACTTGCATTTTAATTTTTTAATGGGTCATGCAGGAGCAGATTTATCGGAAAGAATGATTGCTGCGCTGGAGTATCCACCATTAAGATGGGCATATCTATTTGGAGTGTGGTTTTCAGTGGTAATGTGCATCATTTTATTTTTGACCCCAGCAATGATGATACTTAAGAACAAAAATATTAAAATTTTTATTGTTCTGATTATACTAATTCTCGATGTGAACAGTTATAACGGGATTACGACGCAATCTGATCAGATGTTGCTTTATTGTGTTTCGGTATTTTTGTTACTGAATTTAAGCTATGCGGTAAGAGGAAATGGAAATGAAGATATGTGTTCTAGTACAAAATCTATATACACTAGGAGGTATCCAACGAGTTGTAACTACAATTTTAAATGAACTTGTGAATGACGAAAATTACGACATAACAGTTGTGATGCCTTTTAAGATGAGCGGGGAGAAACTTTTCAAAATTGATGAACGTATTAAGCTGAAAAATCAAGAAGAACTATCTGTGAATCGAGAACATAAGCCCGTAAGATATATTTTTGCATTAAACAAAAGAATTGGATTTTTAGATAATGGTATAGCACTTCCATTTGTCCTAAACAATCGAATCGCACCACAGGAAAAAGAAAAGTACATAAAATATTTCAATGAAGAAAATTTTGATGTTGTTATTGGTGCGGGCATTGAATATAGTCTGCTTTTGGGCGAAATCAAGAAAGATATATCAGCAAAAACTATAGGATGGCAACACAGTACATACGGTTCATACTTTGAAAAAAGAGGAGCAACTGGATATGGATTGATGAAATATGTAAAAAAATGTTATTCAGCGTTGGATGGCATTTGGGTTTTGACAAATTCTGACAAAACAGAATTTGATAACAACTTGGGTATAGAAAGCAAAGTACTCTATAATCCACTTCCGAAAAATGACAGCGTTAGTACAACGTATGAAGAAGGATATGTCTTGTTTGCTGGGAGACTGGAACGAGAGCATAAAGGGTTGGACTACTTAATTGATGTAATAAAAAAGATTTCAGAAGAAGTCCCGAAGTTGAGAGTGACTATTATTGGAGACGGACCATCACATAATTGGCTAAAAGCTGAGATAGAAAGAACTGGATTAGGGGAGAAAGTTAACCTATTGGGAACAACAGATAATGTTTATCAATTCTATGGCAGGGCGTCAGTAATGGTCCAGACTTCTCGATGGGAGGGCTTTGGAATGACAATACTAGAAGCTATGTCTTGCGGTATTCCAGTAGTGGCATTTCATAATTACGGCCCAGACGAAATAATTAGAGACTCGGTTGATGGATACCTTGTAGATCACTTCGATACAGAAGCATTTGCAAAAAAAGTTGTGGAAATATTAAAGCAGCCTGAACAGCGAAAACAAATGGGAAAATGTGCAATTGAAAGATCACAGGATTTTAGCTTGGAAAAGGTGCTTCCACTGTTTAAACAATATTTAGAGGAAGCAGCGAAGGGATTATAACATGAGCAAGCCATTGAGCAAAAAGAAAGCATCTATGCTAAATATGGCACTTATGGGAGCATATCAGATCGTGACGGCATTATTCGGATTCGTTTTGCCAAGCATGATTTTGAACACCTATGGTGCAAGTTTACATGGTTATACAACAACTGTTTCTAATATTATGAGTTATGTAGCACTTGTTAATGCGGGATTGGCTCCTGCAGCAGTGCAAGCCTTATATACGCCTCTTGCTAAAAAGGACACATATAGATTAAACCAAGTTTTGAATGCTATTGACCATTTCTATACAGTTTCGGGATGCCTTTATACGATAGCGATAGCAATAATTGCGAGCGTATTACCGTTTGTTTTGTCAAATCAGTTGCCTCCGATACTTATTGTGCTTTTGATGATTGTGATAGGCGCAAGTAGCACATTAGAATGTTTCATTTATAGTAAGTACAAAGTTCTCTTACAAGCGGATCAGAGGCTATTTGTGGTTTCTGTTGCCGATACCATAATGTATTTTGTTCGTGTTGGGCTTCAGGTGATTTTGATTTGGGCTAAGGCAAGCATTGTGATCGTAATGGCAATTCCTGCGGTTATGGTTATCTTTAGAATGATGATTTTGTCCATATACTGTCGAAATAATTATCCGGGACTGGATAAAAAGGTCGTGAGGGATAACTCAGCACTGTCAAAAAGATGGTCTGCGATGGCCCATCAATTAGCAGGTTTGGTTGTTTATAATACCGATGTTACGTTATTGACGCTATTTGGAAGTCTTGTGCAAGTTAGTATATACTCTGTCTACAATTTGGTCTTTCAAAAACTGTATGAACTGTTGACGAACATTTTTTCGTCTGGAACTTTAGCGAGTTTTGGACAGTTGATGAGTGAAAATAAGAGAGAGTCCCTACTGCGAAATTATGATTTGTATGAATATGGTTATTATATTATAATAACATTTGTCTATGGTGTTTCAGCATCAATGATTTTGCCATTTGTGAGTGTTTACACGAAGAAATATACAGATATTCCTTATGTGGATGTAAAGCTTGCTGTCCTGTTTATGTTGATAGGCTTTGCGAATAATATACGAATTCCTTGTTTGACAATGATTAACGCAGCAGGGCATTTCAAAGAAACGCAATGGAGAGCAATTTTAGAAGCTGTAATAAATATTACGGTTTCCCTTTTGCTGATTAAACCATTAGGTATGTATGGTCTGCTGATTGGAACTATTTGTTCTTTTGCTTATAGAACAACGGATATTATCTATTACTCACATAAGCATATTCTAAATATATCCTGCAAAAAATCCGTTTTAAGGGTGTTGAGAGTTGCGCTAGTAATTGCTATTAATGTGATACTGTATAAGTTGTTGGTTGGAAAATATATTATGAATGGTTGGGGTGAGTGGATTATGTATGCTGTAATTGCAAGCATAATAGTACTTGTGACGACTGGACTTATATATTTTATTACAGAAAAAAAACAGTTCTTGGCTTGTATGAATTTGATAATTAAAAGAAAAGTTAAGCGTTGATGGTTAAAAGGAGAGAAAATGAACATTAAAGCTGTTGTGTCCAAAGTAGAAAACCATATTTATTGGAAAAAGATTGAATGGGGATTCTATGACAAAATGGATGATGAGTCATTTTTGAAAATGGCTTACAAAAGAAAATTCGGAAAAGAATTGGATTTGAAAAATCCTGTGACCTTTAATGAAAAGCTTCAATGGCTGAAACTTCATGATCGAAAGCCGGAGTATACAACGATGGTTGATAAATATGAAGCAAAAGCTTATATTGCTCAAAAAATTGGTGAAGAGTATGTGGTTCCAACATTAGGTGTTTGGGAAAAATTTGATGATATTGACTTTACAAAGCTTCCGAATGCGTTTGTTTTGAAATGTACACATGATTCTGGTGGTCTGGTTATTTGCAAAGATAAAAGTAAACTTGACAGGGAAAAAGCAAGAAAAAAGATCAATAAATCGTTGCATTCTAATTATTTCGGGGGGGGCGCGAATGGCCATATAAAAATGTAAAGCCTCGAATTATTGCAGAGCCTCTTCTTAAAGATGATGCAACGAAAGTGGGCGAGCAGGAGTGCTTGACAGATTATAAGTTTTTCTGTTTTGGTGGAATACCTAAAATTGTTTATATATCGAAAGACAAGGCAGAAAATCCGACGACGGACTTTTTTGATATGGATTATACTCACTTGCCGATTAGAATGCGAGATCCTAATTCGGATGTGTTACCTGAAAAACCGATTCGTTTTGATGAAATGAAAAAAATTGCAGCAGTATTGTCCAAAGGATTGCCCCATTTAAGAGTTGACTTTTACTGTGCGAATGGAAGACTATATGTTGGAGAGTTGACCTTTTACCATTGCAGTGGTTTTGCGCCGATTCAACCAGAAGAATGGGCGATTAAAATGGGGGATTGGATTAAACTTCCTACAAGTAAATAAGGATTTAATGCTTTGCCTTTCTGATTTTGTATGGTTTTTAATCAGGAGGAGCAAAATGAAATTGTTTATAGATAAATTGAAAAACCACATTTATTGGCTTAAAATATCTTCGGGACTTTATGATGGAATGGATGATGAGACGTTCTTGAAAATGGCCTATAAAAGAAAATTTGGTAAAGAGCTTGACCTCAATAATCCTGTGACGTTTAATGAAAAACTTCAATGGTTGAAATTGAATGATCGAAAGCCAGAATATACAGAAATGGTAGATAAATTCATGGCGAAAAAATATGTGGCAAGTATAATAGGGCAAGAACATATTATTCCGACTTTAGGCGTTTGGAGTCGTTTTGATGATATTGATTTTGATAAATTACCAACGCAGTTTGTTCTAAAATGTACACACGATTCTGGTGGATTGGTTGTTTGCAAGGACAAATGCAATCTAAATAAAAAGGCGGCAAAAAAGAAAATAGAGAAATCTATGAAAACGAACTACTACAAAGGAGGACGTGAGTGGCCGTATAAAAATGTAAAGCCGCGGATTATTGCTGAGGAATACATGGAAGATATATCAGGTAATGGATTGACAGACTACAAATTTTATTGTTTTAATGGTGTTCCTAAATATCTCTATGTTTCAAATGGAATGGATAACCATGAAACTGCTCGGCTGAGTTTTTTGACAATGAATTGGGAAAAAGCTCCGTTTGGACGATCTGACTATCTTGAATTTGAAGTTCTTCCTCCGAAGCCCACAAAGTTCGATGAAATGGTGAAAATAGCAAAATCTTTATCCGGTGGGCATCCATTTCTACGGGTTGATTTATACGAGATAAACAATAAAGTGTACTTCTCAGAGCTGACGTTTTCCCCATGTGGTGGTTTTATGCCGTTTGTTCCTGAAGAATGGGATGCAAAGCTTGGAGAAATGGTGAATATAAGAAAAGTGAAGTGATTATTAAAGATAATGCTAGAAAAGAAAAACTATTACGGAATAGATTTATTAAAGTTTATAATGGCAGTGTGTGTGGTCGCTATTCACACTCAGCCGCTTTATAGCATACAGTCTATAGTTGTGCAACGATTATTTGACACGATTACTAGTTTGGCTGTGCCATATTTTTTCTCAGTATCGGGGTTTCTTCTGTTTTCAAAAATTGATGCGAATATATTAAGCAGGAAAAGTATGGAGGTGTGTAAGAAGTATCTATCAAGAGTACTCTCATTATATGTCATTTGGAATATTATTTATCTGCCAATAACTATTTTTGGATTCAAGGAAAATAATATGTCATTTGCGAGATACGTACTCGATTGTATAAGAGGATTTCTCTTTATAGGCCAACAATTTTACTCATGGCAACTTTGGTATTTACTGTCTGTGTTTTTTGTGATTGCTTCAATTTGTATTATGGCTGAACATAAAATCAAAGATAAAAATATATTTAAGATTATGATGGCCATATTTTTAATGGGGGGGGGTATAGGAGTACTAACGACAGTTGATTTCTCAGAATATAGAAAAATAGAGATGGTAATTAAGTGCATCAAATTTATATTTGGAAATGGGAGAATTCTATCTGGATTTGGTTATATAGCAGTTGGATGGATTGTTGCTAAAAAGAAAATATTAAGTGGGCGGATTAGCATAATTCTTGGCCTAATATTATTGGGAGCATTATATTTAGCAGGGGATACATGGGGGTTTTTGTTAAAGTTTTTGATTGCTGAAATTTTGTTGAGTGCTTCCTGTAAAGTAACATTGCCGCAGCATCCAATATGGGAACATATGAGATATGTTAGTGAAATAATCTATTTTACGCATATGTGGGTGGCGTTTAGTTATACACTGATATTTCGTGAATTTAGATACTATGGAGCAGATATTTTCTTCGCATCTACATTGATTCCGATAATTTTATACTATATTCTATATCGCTCACATATGCTGAGCAAAGTAAAAACAATCTTGTAATAATATGGAAAATCCGTAGGGATCATTCTTGCCCCTACGGATTTTTTATGTTACAAAGATAAATTTTTTAGTCAGTGGCAACATCAAACTGAAAATGTGCCGGAAGGTTGAACTGTTTAATAAACGCATGGTGCTGGGCGTGATAGTGCCGTAGATCGTATCCCAGATGATGCAGTTCCAGCAACTTCACCAGCACCAGATTGAGGTGAATCCGCTTGGCCGCAGAAATCTGCGCCGCGTCCAACCCGCGCTTCGTCATTTGATAGACTTCATCACTGTTCAGCATCAGGTGGGATGTAAAAGCGTTATGCTCGTATAGAAGGATGTGTTTGTCCTTAATGGTCAGAAACTTGTTCAGAGTATGCAAGTCCATAAGAAGCTGATGCTCAAGATAATGTCCGAGTGCATAGCCGCACACCATCTGCTTCGTTTGTTTGTCCAGCTGGCGATTGATAAGGATCAATGGCTTATCAAAATAGAGCGAAAGTAAACCCAACATATCTTTAATGCGGGATGTTTCACTGATGTCCAGACTGCAACTGCGCGCGATCTGTTTAATGTTGCGAGTTCCGGCAGTTTGGACAAGTTCGTTGGCAGCTTGGTGAATAAACGCAGAATCCATAATGTGATCTCCTTCCGGGGATGGCATAGTGAATAGAACAGTGGTTCACAAGTTCATTATTCGTTCCTTTTCTCGTTTTTGTTCTCGGTACTTAAAATAGGCTTTGTGCATTTCATACATGATGCCGTCCATATCCTGCGGGGTCAACTCTCCGCTGGCAAATAGCTCAGTAAGCTCAAATGCGAGATGCTGGGCTTCTATTTTGCCCTTTTTTCCGTAGGCTTCGGCGGCACGTTCGATAAATAAAGACTGATCCGGCTGTAAATAGGTCAGAGGTACATGGAATATATCGGCCATCTTTTCAAGCATTTCAATACTGCGAGGGTAGCGGCCATCACGCTCCCATCCGATGATTGTTCGTTTGTTGATACCCAGACATTGTGCCAATTCGTCCTGTGTTAAAGAATGCTTCTTTCGTAGATCGCGAACTTTCTCTCCAAATTTCATGTTTGCAACCTTTCTATGGCGTAGTTATCGTGCTGTAACAATGTACAAAGGAATTTGTGAATATTCAATCTGAAAGATGCAACGAATTTTCATATTTTCCTCTTGACACGGCGGAACGACTTGCTTATAATATATGCTATATTCTATCATCTTTTGGATTATTATACCGTAAAAATCGTAAATATGCAAGCCGAAAAAGGTGAAAAAAGAGCGGAAGTTTAAAAGGTGAAATTGAATAGAAGAAGAAACTTAAACCAACACAAAGGAGGCCGTGAGAAGATGAGCAACGGAGAACATGAAATCCGCACCCCAAAGGGGCTGCGGATTGGGAATCGCAGTGTCGTTGATGGAAAGAATATGCTTCAGATCAAGCGTGGTGGCTGTGAAGATTATATTTCTGCTGAATCTCTGGTGGAGTGCATTCACGGCCTTCCCGTGAAGAGTATCGAATTTTTCACAGCAGAGAACCAACGGAAAGAAGCCTGAAGCAGAGTGCTTCATCGACACTGAAAGCGCAGAGGTGGAATCTTAGGCGGCACCTGGTTAGCCGACCAGCTCCACCAGACGTTCTTTTGGGTCTACAATATAATATCTGTTTGTTAGAGCGATACCGTAGCAATATGTGATATAGGCCGGAACAGAATGAGCGAATGCAGTGCAGTAGTGCGCCTGCAAGTAGTTCATCCTGTTCCGGCTTTTTTTTTTCAAAATTTTTTGAAAAACTGTATTCCAAAATGGCTTTGCGGATTCCTATTAGTATAGGGACTTCAAACAAATAGAAAGCAGCAAGAGGAATCTTAGATTCCCGTTCAAAAAAAACGGGTGAATCTGAGACGATTTTTGCTGCTTTTTTCAGTTCACCCGAAGCCGAAAGGCAGAAAGGTGGACAAAATGCTTACATTGAAAAAGGTCAAGGAACTGGTAGAAGCACCTTCCCATGCAAAGCGCACGCCTTCTCCCAAAATGCTTTTCGAGGAAGGTATCGTGCTGCTTCGCAGGGAATTTGATCAGGGCAGTCATCTAACGGTCTACAACAGCGGCTATGTTTTGTTTTCTGCAGGGAAGCGAAACACTGTGTTCCATATCCATGACTGCCAGGGAGACTATGCCTACGATGCAGCAGAGGGAAAGGGCGATGTGATCGAGGAAGAGTATTTTGAAAACTGCGAGTGGCATATCCGTGCTTTGTTTGAGGGTGAGCGGAAGATGGAAGATAATCAGGCAAAGTGCGAGGATGCAGGGCGAAGTAATGTGTGCGTTTCCTACCACGCATTATCGGAGGACTGGAGCGAGGTTGCTGACCGCACAATCAATATGCTGGAAAAGATCATTGAGAATGAAGCTGTTCATGCGATGCTGGCTGTTCTGACAGATAAACAGCGTGACCTCATCCATCAGCAGTTTGTTCTTGGAAAGACCCATCAGGAAATTGCAGACGATATGGGAATATCGCGTGGGTCGGTAACAAGAGCGGTAAATCAGGCTCTTGAACGGATTCGCCGGAAATTTGATTTTGAAGCACATTATGAATTGGCAGCGGGAGGTTTGGCATGAGAGGGGAACGTCAAATGAACAAGAACTCACAGCGGTTAGAGGACGGTGCAAGCGGTTCTCCTTATGTAAATAGGTGTGGCGAGTATACCATCGAGGTCGAATTTGCTGGTAGCAGTTCTCTGGAAAGCTGCATTGCAGCCTATCTCAATGAAAAATATCGAATTACATAAAAACAAAACATTCGATTTTACGTCAAAAACTGATGACCTGGAGAAAAAATCAAAAATTTCTAAAATTTTTTTTGAAAATTGTATTCCAAAAAGGCCCTGCGGATTCCTATTAGTGTAAGGGGTACACAAAAGAAACCTCTCACAAAAGCTCTTTGAAAACTGAATAAGCCATCCCAGAGAGATACTTCTGGCACTGAATGTGCATCCTGCGCGTCTTACCAGAGAATACGCCGCTGAAATATGGGGCAGGAACGGGCTGGGGCAGAATGGCAAAGATCAAATAACAGCAGATACACTGCGGTGGAGCATGGGAACGTGTTCCACCGTAGGAATGTACTGTTATTTCCAATAGTGCAAATCCAATCCGACAGGGGGTGATGAATTTACATGGAATACCCGTATTTCAGAGGTCTGGAAGCAGACCGATACAGCTTTTACCGTGTGCCGAAGGCATTGGTCAAGGCTGATCTGTTCCAGAAGATGTCCGGGGATGCCAAACTGCTGTATGCTGTGCTGCTGGATCGTATGAGCCTTTCTATCAAGAACGGCTGGCAGGACAAGCACGGCAACGCCTATATTATCTGCACGATAGAGGAAGTCATGGACTCTATCCATTGTGCAAGACAAAAGGCGGTCAAACTGCTGGATGAACTGGAACAGGAGTTTCGGCTTATCGAGCGGCGCAGGCAGGGACTTGGTAAACCCAATCTGCTGTATGTGAAAGACCTTTATGCGGGGCTTTCGCAATCAAACTACTGGAAGTATGAAAATCATACTTCCGGCGGTATGAAAAACGAACTTCCGGGAGTTCCAAAATCAAACGGAAGTAATACTGAGAAAAATAATAAGACAGATAATAGTGAAACTGATCTTATCTATCCGGCTGAATTGCAGGAAGAAGAACAGTACCGCCGCTATTTCAAGGAGGCTCTGGAACTGGAAATTCTGGAACAGGGCTACCCAGCGGATAAAGCGGTCCTGTATGAGATTCTGGAACTGTTGGTGGAAACCGTCACCAGCAGAAAGAAGTTCCTGCGCATTTGCGGGGAGGAAAAGCCGAAAGAGGTGGTGAAAAGCCGCCTGATGAAGCTGGATTCCTCGCATATCCAGTACATGCACTTTGCGGGGCAGATGATTCTCACGAAGATCACGATAGCAGAGGCATTGCTTTGGAGCGTGGCTCATACGGAAACCCGGATGCCAGTGTTCATCTGAACTGGAATCAGGCCGCAGGCCGGATCGACCAGCTTATCCGTGACAGTGAGTATTTGAAGCCGGCAGACTACTCCCGGATGCCTGCTTATGAGCGCGAGCGGATGGCAATGCGGGTGATGGGCTTCTATCATCACCTGCCGAACGAAGTGGAACGGCCTTATCCGCAAGACCTTTACCATGAAGAAGGTCGAAAGGCTCTTGCTGCAAAGCTGACAGACCTCGAACAAGCGGTGGAACTGCTGGAGCAGATGGACAATGCACTGCTGTCCGTGCCGCTGGATTCGGGAGAATATGAGCGTAAGGCAGAATCCCTCTCTATCCTGCACCAATATGTCGAGGGAACGTACACGATTTTCCCGGAAAAGAAGAGGGCTGTTGAGATTGCGGTTCCTGAACAGGGGCAAATGTCCATGGTTGACTTCATGGAGCAGGAGCCGCAATCGAAAGAGCAGTCAACCGCCGCAGCGGTTGAGGAACCCCAAAAGGCAAAGGATGATGTAGTTACATTTGAGGAACTGGGGGTTGACCGTCTGTTTGTGGACGAGTCACATTTCTATAAAAATATGTTCCTCTACACGAAAATGCGGAATATCGCAGGTATCGCCCAGACCGATGCCCAGAAGTCCAGCGATATGTTTGCAAAGTGTCAGTATCTGGACGAACTGACAGGCGGCAAGGGTGTGACCTTTGCAACTGGAACCCCGGTCAGCAATTCGATGGTGGAACTGTACACTATTATGCGGTATCTCCAGTATGACACCCTGCAGAAGATGGGGCTAAGCCATTTCGATGATTGGGCGGCATCCTTTGGTGAAACCGTCACGGCAATCGAGCTTTCCCCGGAAGGAACGGGCTACCGTGCGAAAACACGTTTTGCCCGGTTCTTCAATCTGCCGGAGCTGATTTCTCTGTTCAAAGAATCGGCAGATGTGCAGACGGCGGATATGCTGAACCTGCCTGTGCCGCAAGCAGAGTACATCAACGAAGTGCTGAAACCGAGCGAAACACAGGAAGAAATGGTCAGTTCCTTTGCAGACCGTGCCGAGGCCGTGCGCAATGGAAATGTGAATCCCAGATTCGATAATATGCTCAAGATCACCAACGATGGCAGAAAACTGGCACTCGACCAGCGTCTTATGAACGAGATGCTGCCGGACGAGCCGGAGAGTAAGGTGAATCGCTGTGTGGACAATGCGTTCAAGGTCTGGGAAGAATCTTCGGCGGATAAGGGAACGCAATTGATCTTCTGTGACTTATCGACACCAAAAGCCGATGGCACATTCAATGTTTATGATGATGTTCGGGAGAAGCTGGTGGCGAGGGGGGTTCCCCGTGAGGAAGTGGCGTTCATTCACGAGTATAACACGGAAACTAAAAAGGCTGACTTGTTTGCAAAGGTGCGCGCCGGACAGGTGCGTATCCTGATGGGGTCTACGCCGAAACTTGGCGCAGGAACCAATATTCAGGATCGACTGATTGCCCTGCATCATCTGGACTGCCCGTGGAAGCCGTCTGACCTGGAACAGCAGGAGGGACGTATTCTCCGGCAGGGAAACCGGAATAAGCAGGTGAAAATCTATCGTTACGTCACTGAAAATACGTTTGATTCGTATATGTGGCAGATTCTGGAAAATAAGCAGAAATTCATCTCGCAGATCATGACTTCCAAATCGCCTGTCCGTGCCTGCGACGATGTGGACGATACCGCGCTGTCCTATGCCGAAATCAAGGCACTGGCAACGGGCAATCCCTACATCAAGGAAAAGATGGACTTGGATATTCAGGTCAGTAAACTGAAACTGCTGAAAGCCAATCACACCAGTCAGATTTATAGCTTGGAATCGGATATTGCACGCCGCTATCCGCGAGAAATCGCTGTGGCACAGGGTCAGATTGAAGCACTGAAAACTGATATGGAAGCGGCAAAACCGCTTCTGGCGCAGGATAAAGACCACTTCGCTATGGAAATCAGCGGTAAGGTGTACAGCGAACGCAAGGAAGCAGGTGCAGCCATTATCGAGGCTTGCAAGGCTTTGAAAGCAGCAGGCACCGAGGGCAGGATCGGCAGCTACGGTGCGTTTGAACTGCATTCCCGGTTTGACAACTTTGATAAGGTGTTCCGCTTATCCATCAAGGGCGCATGGAACTACTCTATGGAAGTCGGCAAAGACCCGCAGGGCAACATTCTGCGTATTACCAATGCACTGGCAGGCATCGAAAGAGCATTGCCACAGGTGGAACGCAGGCTGGAAACCTTGGAACAGCAGTTGGCGCAGGCAAGGGAAGAAGCCAAACGTCCTTTTGCACAGGAAGCGGAATTGGCTGAAAAATCTGCGCGCCTTGCGGAGCTGAACTCTCTGCTCAACATGGATGAAAAGGGCAGTGAGGATGCACTGGGCGTGGACGAGGATGCAGCCGAAACGGAAGTGGCAGACAGGCCGCGCCAGCCCGTGAACTATGCAGGCCGCGTTGCAGAGCGCACTGCGGACAATGCGCGGAAACCTTCTGTGCTGGCACGGCTTCATGCAAAGCAGGCAGAGCGCACCGCAGAACCGCAGAAATTCCAGAAGCGGAAAAGTCACGAAATGGAACTGTAAATAGGATAACCCCGTCAGATCTCTGCAAGGAATCTAACGGGGTATTTTTAAAAAAAGGAGGGCATTTGCTGACATTAACACCGATCAATCTGAAAACGGCAAACGCGTTTGTGCAGCAGTATCACCGTCACCATAAGCCGACACGAGGGCATAAGTTCTCCATCGGTGTGTCGGAAAATGGTGCGTTGGTGGGCGTTGCTATCTGCGGCAGACCTGTAGCGCGGCGGCTGGACGATGGCTATACGCTGGAAGTTAACCGTCTGTGTACGGATGGAACTCCAAACGCCTGCAGCATCCTGTATGCGGCGGCATACCGCGCAGCACGGGCAATGGGCTACAACAAAGTGATTACCTATATTTTGGAAACAGAAAACGGCAGTTCGCTGAAAGCTGCCGGCTACACCTGTGAGGGCAGAGCCGGGGGATTGGAGTGGAACGGCACAAAAGCACCGAAACAGGCCGACCAATATCCGCGCCAGATGAAAACACGATGGGTCAAGAAAAAGGAGGGCTTGCATGGCAGTTGACCGCAAACAGCAGATGAAAGAAATCACGGAACGGCTGGAGCAGGGCGTAAAGGACATTTTTACATCGGAAATGTACACGACGTATCTGCGCACGATGGCAAAATTCCACAATTACAGTTTCAACAATACGCTGCTGATCGCTATGCAGCGGCCTGATGCCACACTGGTGGCAGGGTTCAACGCATGGAAAAACAAGTTTAACCGCTACGTTAAAAAAGGCGAAAAGGGCATCCAGATCATCGCTCCAGCTCCCATTAAGGAAGTCGAGGAGCGAGAGAAAATCGACAAGGATACGGGCTTGGCTGTGCTGAACGAAAACGGTGAACCGGAAATGGAACGTGTGGAGTATGTGGTTCCGAGGTTCCGATTGACGACCGTTTTTGATGTTTCACAGACCGATGGGGAACCGATTCCGTCGCTGGAAGTGAACGAACTGACGGCCAGCGTCAAAGACTATGCGCTGCTTACGGCGACAATCGAGCAGGTATCGCCTATGCCGATTCGGTTTGATGAAATCGAAGGGGATGCCAAAGGTTATTACAGTGATACAGACAAAGAAATCTGCATTCAGGTCGGCATGGGCGAGAGCCAGACCATAAAGACGATGATCCACGAGGTTGCTCATGCGATGCTGCATAACAGCGATTTCATGAAGCAGAACGGCGAGGAAAAAGACCGGCTTACAAAGGAAACCGAAGCCGAAAGCATTGCATTTACGGTCTGCTCGGCTCTGGGCATTGACACATCCGACTATTCTTTCCCGTATGTGGCAAGCTGGGCCAGCGGCAAGGAGATGAAGGAATTGAAAGATTCGATGGATACGATTCGATTGACCGCAGCCGATTTTCTGGAAAAGCTGGAAGCGGCAGTCGCGGAAAGGAACGCAGAGCGCATGACCGCGATGCAGTATGCGGAAAAGCTGATTGCCGACAAGGAGCAGGAAAAAGCAATTTTCGATGATGAGCAGCGCAACCTCATTGTGAATTTTGCTTTCAAGCTGGATGACCGGGCTACAACGGAAGAATTGGTGAACGGTCTGGCGGCGGCACTGGCCGAGGATGACAAAGAAGAAGTCAACCGCCTGATGTACGATGCGCAGGAGAAAATCGAAAATCTCCCGGATGGGATGATTGGTCTTTCCGAAATGCACGACTATGGCTACCTGAAAGATGATGTGCTGCCGCTGACGAAAGAGGGCGCACGGGAATGGCATCGGCTGGGTGAGAGGATTTATCCGCTGTTCCGTGATGGCACAGCAGGCGATTATGTAAGCCAAGAGGAAATCGAGCAGCACGATGGCATTTTCGGCATTAAGGCAGACGCATGGGATGCGATTCTGTTGGAACAGCGGGAAGATTATGCAGAGGACGAGTATGCGCGCCCGGATTTTCAGCTGACAGTGATAAACCGTGAACAGGCTCTGCGACTGTATGACGAGGGTAAGCAGATTTATCTTGTCCGCATTAGCCCGTGGCCGATTCTTGTCACAGCACGAGAGGAAATTGAGCGCGGAAGTGATACCTTCCAGATTGCAATAGCAGATTTGGAGCAGGAGCGGAACATGACAGAACAGGAAAATGTGCTGCTGTATGGCAACGAAAAGCAGTTCAGTATTTATCAGATCACCGCCCGTGACCCGGAACACGACTACCGCTTCATGGGGCTGGACTATGTGCAGAAGAAAGGCATGACGGTTTCCCGTGCAGATTATGACCTGATCTATGCCGCACCGCTTACGGACAAGGATACGCTGGATGGCATTTATGAACGGTTCAATATCCAGCGCCCGGCAGACTTTACAGGGCATTCGCTGTCGGTCAGTGATGTGGTGGTACTCAATGATGGCAGTACGGTCAAAGCCTACTATGTGGACAGTATCGGCTTTGCCGAGTTGCCGGATTTTTTCAAGGAAAGGAATATGGATTTGCAGAAAGAGAACCTTTTGAACGAAAAATTGCAGGAAATCGAAATCTTTGATAAGCCTGGTCTTTTCAGCAATGGCCGACTGCGGGATGAAGATGTGCCGGAGGGATTGTACCGCTATGACCTGCGCGGTTCGGACTATGACCCAGGCCAGCCCATTACAGTGGAGAAAACTGTGGTGGTGAACCATGCGGCATCTGTCCTGATGGCCGAAGAACTTGACCTTGGCGCGGAGGGGCGGCTGGAACTTGGCGAGGAAGGACTGAACTTCACAGGCGCAGAGTTGACCGTGCGAGAGTTCATGGAGGAACAGCAGCAGAAAAACAATGCACTGATCCACAGCGATTCCTACCATATCGCAGTGGAGGGGCATATCGGCACATGGTACGCTATTGATGAAACGGAAATTGGCGGCGAAAAGTTCTTCCTGCTGGAGCATGAGGAACACGGCGATATGGCGGCTTGTGTTGCAGTCAATGAGCATGGCAAGCTGGTAGCAGAAGATTTGTGGAACGGCTTCGATGAAGATTTTCAGGAGGCCGTGCAGAAATATCTCTCTGAAAAATGGAATATGCCGAAAAAAGAAGATGTGGTATCGGAGATTATTGAAAAGGCTGCGCCTGTGCTGGACAACAGCGCACAGGACTATTCGGATGTGCCTGTCTACTATGAGCCGTTCAGCTATGCCAAAGAAAATGACGAGGTGGATTTATACCGCACATCCTATCGGCTGAACAGTGAGTGCAAGCAGGCAATCCATGAAGCGATTGCGGACAATTATGACGGAATGTACCTTGGCGATGGTGCAGTCGATCAGGTGGTGCGGCAGTACGGCATGGAGCGTGTGGGCTACATTCTGGCGAACACTCTGCATCATAAAAGTTACGATGGCCGCTTTTCTCCCGGCAATAAGGAATGGGCAGAGCAGGTCAGCACCCCGGAGCATAATGCAGACCGCATGACCTTCCGCACAGACTGGGTGGTTGACAGCCACCCGGCTATTCTGGATGGCTTTGTAACGATGTTCCGGGAAGAACTGGATGCGCAGAAAGAACAGGAACAGCCTTTCGTAAAGCAGTTCTATGTGGTCGAGAATTTGCAGGCCGCACCTTTGAGGATTGAGCGATTCGGAAATCTGGACGATGCAATGTCGCAGTATCAGGCACTTCCGAACCATTACATGAAAGCCTTGGGTGTGGAGAAGAATCCTGATCCTCTGCCTGGTTCGCTGGATATTTTGCAGTGCAGGAACGGCATTGATACCATTGTGGAGGACTACAAAACGGTTCCGGGCTGGGATAACCCGTATATCCAGAATCATATTGTGCAACCGTTGCAGGGGGCTTTGGCTGCGCAGGATGTGGAACTGGCCTACGAATTGCCGGATGCCTATTTCCACATCCAGACCTGTGACGATGGCTTTGACTATACCTTATATAATAAGGACTTCACAGAACAGGATGGCGGCATTCTTGAAACGGACGGAGATAAGTCTGTGCAGGAGGCTATGACGGAACTGCTCACAGAGTTCGGCTATAATGCAGCAGAGGGCAGGGTCATGGACGCGGCAGAACTGCGGGAACAGGCCGATACGGTGGCTGAACAGCAGGCAGAAGTTTTGAAAGAAAAACTCGCTGCAGAAAGACCTGCGCCGGAAGAAACGCTCAGCTTTTATGTTGCGGAGTGTTTGGAGTTTACGTTTGCAGGAGAGTTCCACGACCATCTGACTATGAAAGAAGCATTGGAAGCCTACGACAAGATTCCGTCTGAACGGATGAACGCCGACAAGTGCATTGGATTCTGCATCGAGGAAGATGGTGGCTTTGTTGGAATGTATGAGCTGGTCGTGAACGATAAAGTGCAGCGCGAGAACATCAATTCCATCAACTACTTCAGGGATGATAAGCTGGTGCAGCAGGCAATCTCCGATATGGAAAAACTGATGGCAGCGCGGCAGCAGAGTAAGGAGCAGGAACGCGGCAGTACGAAAAAGTCTGTTCTGGATGCCTTGCGCAGTCTGAAAGCCAAGAAACAGGAGCAGCCTGCACAGGAACAGGATAAGCCGAAGAAAGCGAAAAAGAAAGGAATGGAGTTATGAATAATGTGCGCTTTGATGAACTGGAATTGATGCTGATGGCAATGTTTGAGCAGCCGACGCTCAAAGATACAATTCAGGTGTTGACGGAAGTCCAGCCGCTTGTGGCAGAGGATGCAGAGATGGCTGCGCTTGTCCAGCAGACGATCCCGAAGATGCAGCAGTTGAACGAGCAGCAGTTCAAGGGGCTGGAACTGGAATGGCATAGGCCAGAGGAGGCGGAAGGAGAAAACGTAAAATGATAAACCAGTATAGAGTTTTCCAAATCAAAGAGGTACATCATCAGCATTGGGCAAAATCCTATGCACAGCAGGTAGAGGACGGCTTTTTGATTCATCATCAGAATTACCAGAGTGCATATAAAGGAAAGCCTGCCCCCAGCGATACGCCGATGACAGCCCGGAAGCGGCTGGAAGAAAAGCGGCCAAACACATTTATTGGTCGTTCCTTTGGTGTTGGCGATGTGATCGTATGGGATGAAGAAAAGGAACGTAAGTTTTTCTACGTCGATAAAGAGGAACTGGTAGAGTTCGGTGGCTTTATGGATGCTGATGCAGCCGGAAATACTGTCGTCTACATGGTTCCCAATTATCAAATTGATGGAAAGACTGGAACGTGGCTTCCGTATGACAGCGAAGTTGTCGAGGGAGTTTGTTTTTTTATGATGCGTAACGAGCAACGCAAAGATGCCGTATCTCCAATCGTGGTAGATGGCAAAGGCGTATTTGTGACGGATGCTCCGAACGGCTTTGAAAATGTTCGTGCGGTTCTTACAGAATATGTCCATCATGCTGAAAAGAAGCAGCAGGATATGACCGAACAGACCGAGCATGAGAAATGCCTGACGAACGGAACATATGAACGTGCGCGGGAATCCGGCACAGAGCAGAATTACGACATGATAGATGGTTGCGTGAACAACGTGCCGAAAAAGCCACGGCGCATTGGTGGCAGATGGTCGGTGCTGGATCGGCTGCATATCAAGCAGGCAGAGCGAAAACAGAAAGAGCAGACTCAGCAGCAACAGCAGGAGCGAAGTCGTAGAAATTAAAAATCCGTTATGATGTAGAGTGGTGGTTCCCCTAAAAGGAACTGCCACTCTTTTTTATTGAAAGGTCTTGCTATTTGTAAAATGGTTGTACATAATAGAAAAAATAAGGAAATGGGGGAAACCAAGGTGCAGGGCTGCGAAGAAAAAGAAAAAGTTCTTCTGCTATGGGAACGGGCATTAACGCTGTTTTATGAGAACGATACAGAATTATTTGTTACGGGGGCGCAGGAACGAACGATTGCCGGCAAAATCGCAATGCACATGGATAAAATCTATCGAGAAATCTTCCCGATGCCAGAATTGGTGATTGATATTGAATATAATCGCATGGACACTGGCATAAAACCTAAATATCCGGGAAGTGAAGATAAAAAGAAAAGATGGACGGCACCAGATATTGTTTTACATAAAAGAAGAAGTATCAACTATAACATTTTTTGCTGTGAGATGAAGAAAGCATCTAAACCGGGACAGGGCGATGCGCGCAAAGTAAAAAGACTTGTACGCCATATAAACTACCATTTTGGGATTGACCTGTATAAAATAAATAGAACCGAGGCAAGGTTTACACTGTATTATCTGAGAACTGGCTACAAGCAATGCCAAAAAGAAGAATACTTTTTCAACCGTAAAACCAATCAAATTGAGCCATTGAAAGTATAGAAACAAAAGAGAGCAGGTACAAGACTTCATGGAAGAAAGGTCTTGTACCTGCTTTTCCGTTTGTATCAAATAGATTGTTCGTAGCTGCGCTTTGGCTGGGTACGGCTGTGCTGCTGCGTGTGTTCCGTTTCAAGAATCATATCAACATTCCTGCAAGCGGTTTGCAGTTCGTGGTAGTAATCTTTGAAATAGATGTAGCTTTCGTATTGTGCGGTTCGAGCAGAAAGCAACTTTTCCTTTTCTGCTCGTAAATTTTTCATCGTGGGAATTGTGCCATTCGTGGAATTGCGTTTCAAGAATTGAACGGCTTCTTCGTATCTGGCAATTTCATCCTGATGTGCAGAACGGTACATCTTCTTGTTGCCCGCCTGCAAAAATTCTTTGTATGTAGCCTTTGTGGAAAGATACTGCCCCAGATAGTGAATCTTCTCATTCAGCAGCTTTAAGTCGGCATCGGTGGATTTGGCGATATTGCGGGCATCGGACATTTTAACGGACAGTTCATCGCGCGCTTTTTTCAAATCTTCATAGCTATCATAACCATGCTGCTGTACATAGACGATGGTATTTGCCATCTGCTGCAAATTAGAAATTTTGACTTTCTGAGCATAGGCGCGGCTTTGCTTGGCTTTTACGCAGTCCTGCAAATTCACCACCAAACGGAGATTGGACTTGATATAGAGAACGGCAATGGGGTCAGCAACACTCCATTGCTGTTTTTCTTTTGCAGCGGTGATCGCGTTACTTTCAAAAAGCGTCAGAAGATGTTCACGGTCAAAACTTGTTCCCAGCGTTCTGGCAGATATGTATTTTTCTCTGTCCGGGAGAAGATAACTAAATCGACCACGGTGGTCTTTTACCAAAATGTTGGATTCGGTTTGGAGCAGGCGGCAGAATTCTTCAAAAGATTTTGCTTTCTTCGCCGCAGCAGTAATGGCATCGCGCAGCTTATCTTTCTCCGTTTGAAATTTGGTTTTCATGGGAGTGAAACCCTCTGCAACAAGTTCAGCGTTCAACTTGTCCAGATTGATCTGCCCGCGCTGTTTAGCGTAATACTCCTGCTGTGTGATTTTGTTGACAGATGGGGAAAGCAAATCGACCTGATTGAGATTTTCCCTCATGCAGATATTCATAAGAGATTGCTGTAAATGCTTTAGGTAATCTTTCGTCAAGTGGTGTTTGTAGCCTGCCTTGCAGTCAATGGGGCGTTCCATAAAAGGCTGCTGTGGAACATCCAGCTTTCGCAGACTGTTGATTACGATATGAACATGGATATTGCCGCTGCCGTTGTGACCGTCCATGTGGGTGCAGACCAACGCCTGATGCCCCGGAAAGTTGGCTTTTACATATTCCATGCCGATGGCCTGCGCCTGTTTACCTGTCAGTCCACACTCGTCTTTGTCGGCAGGATCGAAGCTGATGAGGTAGTGGTGCGTCTTGATTTCGTCGTAATTCTGATTCTTGTGGTACTGCGCATTAAGCATTTCGCACTCCACATCAAAAAGTTCCGGCTCACAGTTTATGCCCTCCAGAAGAATATCTCGGCGGAGTACCCAGTTCCCGTTTGCATCCAGCAGGGGTTTCTTCAGAACTTCGTCATGCTCATATTTCAAATAGTCGAGTGCCGCGCCATAGTCTGCACTTTTACCCGCGACGTGTTTTAAGATTGCCACGATAATCACCTGCCAGTCCTGCAATTTCTTTCCGCATAGCGCGAAGGTCGGTCATGCAACGATTGATTTCTTCCAGCATGGCACGAGATTGGATGCCGCCGCTGTTAAAGAAAGCGGCGATTTGATTCAGATTGTTCCCGATGTGAGAAAGCTGTCTTGCAAAATCTCGCAGTTCCGCAATGTCGGCAACGATGTTGTAATGAACGTGAAGTTTTTCGGTTATGGCCTGTTTCCTTACATAAACGGCAACGGGATAGCCAGCCTGTTCAGCAGAACACGAAACCAGTGCGTACTCCACATCGGTAAAACGAACCATTACATTGTTAGTCCGCCTGATACTTTCGTCCTTTTTTGGTCGAGCCACAGTGTGATCCTCCTGCATTTTATAGTTGCGAAGCAACTCCCGATAAGCCGTAGACGTTCGGCTGCGAACACATTCATGTGGAGCCAGATAGCCAAAATCCAAGATTTTGTGCGTACCGTGGGAATGGGGAACGGAATCCCCATCAAGATTGCCGGGAACGAAAAATCACGAAAGTGAGTTTTGAGTTACCGTAGGCGAATCTTGCTCTAAGACAGAAAAAGACCTGTCTTTTACCGTATGCCGTAGACCTATCAAAAGAAGTCCTTCTATAAATAGGAATCCGCAGCCCCGATTTGGAATACACTTTTCAAATTTTTTTGAAATTTTTTCAAAAATTGTATTCCAAAATGCCCTTCTGGATTCCTATTAGTAAAGGGAGGATTGATTTCATGAAGCAGAAAGAGCGTTTTGATGAAAAGCCTAAACAGGAACATACGGAGCCTGTGCATCACAGAAAAGCCATCATCAAGGGCATCACCGTATATGAATCGTTCCGGCCAGAGGGCAGCGAACTGTGGGATTGCCTGCTGCAGAGTATGGGAAAGCACTGAAAAAGAAATTTTGAAAAATGTGCGCAGCAGCTTGATTTTAGTGTCACAGCTTGGTAAAATACAGACGGGTTAAGTGAATAGTGCAATCAAAAGCCATTAACTTTCTGGATTTTACCATGCAATTTGCGTGGAGACAGGAGGTTTAATGGCTTTGTTTTTTTACAAGGAAAAGAATAAAGACATACGGGCAGCGGCCTATCTGAGATTGTCCATCGAGGATGGTGACAAGGCCGAAAGCAACAGCATCGGCAATCAAAGAGAACTGATTCGGGATTTTGCAGCAGAACACCCTGAACTGCACCTGACAGAAGAATACGCCGATGATGGCTACACGGGAACGAATTTTGAGCGTCCGGGTTTTAATCGGATGATGGAGGATATTAAATCCGGCAAAATCAACTGCATCATCGTCAAGGACTTATCCCGACTTGGCCGTAACTACATTGAGATGGGAAAGTATCTGGAACAGATCTTCCCGATGATGGGGATTCGGTTCATCGCCATCAATGACAACTATGATAACGCCAACGCCGAGAGCAACGATTCGGACAACATTGTGGTTCCGTTCAAGAATCTACTGAATGATTCCTACTGCCGGGATATTTCCATTAAGGTGCGCAGTCAGTTGGACATGAAACGGCGCAAAGGAGAGTTCATCGGCGGCTATGCTATCTATGGTTATTGCAAAGACGAACGGAATAAAAACCGTCTGGTGGTAGACGAGTATGCGGCAGATGTTGTTCGTTCTATCTACCGCAGAAAACTGGAAGGTATGAGCGCACAGGCGATTGCCGAACAGCTGAACAGCGAGAATGTGCTGGCTCCCAGCGAGTACAAACGGCTGTGCGGTCTGAACTATCACAGTGGCTTCAAAGCTGGCACTCATGCGAAGTGGCAGGCAATTCAGGTACTTCGGATTCTGAAAAATGAAGTCTACACCGGGACGATGGTGCAGGGCAGGCGGCAGAAAATCAATTACAAAATCAAAAAGATTCGGGATGTGGAAGAATCCGGCTGGATCAGAGTTCCCAATATGCACGAAGCAATCATTCCGCAAAAGCTGTTCGATACGGTGCAGGAAGTTTTGAAGCTGGACACCTGCGCATCGAAAGGCCAGCAGACTGTAAATCTATTTTCGGGCATCGTTCGCTGCGGCGGCTGTGGACAGAACATGGTGCGGCGTACCGTATCAAAAAACGGAAAGAAATATATTTATCTGCACTGCGTCACAAACCACAACGGTCTGGGCTGTTCCTCGCATCTTATCAGCGAAAGTAAGTTGGAAGAGGTGGTGCTGGCCGCATTGCAGGGAAAAATCCAGCAGATCAGTGGACTGGAACATCGTCTGGATGAAATTAATGAGATTCCCAAGAATGAACGCAGACTGAAATCTGTGGAAGAACATCTGAAAATGCTGGAGCAGGAAGAACAGAAATACCAGACCTTGCGCCGCCAGCTTTATGAAGATATGAGCAGCGGTATTGTCAGCAAGGAAGAGTATAAGGAGTTCAGCCATTCCTTTAATGAAAAGGTTGAAGCTATCCGTAAGGCCAAAGCAGAAATGAACCGCCAGAGGAATTGTCTGAACAATCTGGATGTGGAACATCTGCCGTGGATTGAAGATTTCAAGTCCTACCAAAACCTGACAAGTCTGAACCGCCGCGTTCTGGTGGAACTGGTAGAGAGCATCACCGTCTATGATAAGGAACACATTCATATCCAGTATCGGTTCGATCAGGAAATTCGCAATGTGCTGGAATATTGCAGTAGTGTTCCGGCAGCAGAAACGGAGGAAAGTGCAGTATGAAGTGTGTAAGCTATACCCGGACACTTCCTTGGAAGAACCATCAAAGTAAACTGACGATTGCCGAGCAGAATCAGCGCATTGCGGCATATCTGGCGGAACATAAAGAGCTGGATTTGCAGAAAAAGTATTCTGACCGCAAGAACGATGAAAAGGCGCGCACCGCGTTCGACCAAATGACCAATGATGGCGTAGAGCGAAAATTTGATTGCATTATTGTGGCATCCATGTATTACTGTGGGCCGGATTTCCCGGCGGTACGGCAGGCAATCAAGGAAACGCTCTATGCAACGGGCATCGACCTGATCGTGCTGGAGGAGGGTTTGGATACCAGAGCCGTCAGCCGAAAAGAAGTCGAGGACTATTTTGAAGCAAAACGCTGTGAGATGCACGCGGAAATCATGTTTGCGTGGAGAAAGAAACAGGGCGCAGGATTCCGGCTGACAAACTCTGTTCCGTTTGGTTACATCCGCAGGAATGGCGAAAGCAACATGATAAAGGATGAAGAAGTGGCTCCTTATTTGAGCGAGGCTTTTTCCAGATATGCGTCCGGTCGAAAAATGCGTGATATTGCAAAGTGGTTAAATGAGCAGGGCGTGGAACCCCCCATGAAGCACAAAAAGAGAATTTTGGGAAAACCTTATGATGAGGAACCAGACCAGTGGACAACGGATATGCTGAGGTGTTTATTCCGAAACCCGACTTATACGGGTGCGGCGGCAAATGGAAGCCGCCAGATCATTGCAGAAAACTGCCATGAACCATACATAACCAAAGAACAGTTTCATGCGTTCCCGTGCAATCTGCGCGAGGGCGAAAACAAAATCTCCATTCGGAAAAGCTACAAAAAGCCGAATCCGCTGGCAAAGCACATTGTCTGTACCTGTGGACGCGCACTTTGCTGGCACAAGGATAAGAAAACAGGGGAGGAACTTTTCTATTGCCGTTACTGCCGCGCACACAAGGAAAACGGAAAGAATCTGAAAGTTCCGGCAGCTACCATTTATAAAAATGTGATGGATGCTCTGGAACTGGAACATCTGGAAGAAGAAAAGCTGGCTGCGGCGATTCAGCAGGGAGCAGGCAAGAAAGCGATTGAGGTCGTCCGGGCCGAGAGGTCTGTGCAGATGAAGTCCGTTCTGGCTGAACTGAATATGGAACAGTTTCGCCGTGTGCCGCTGTATGAAAGTTATATGGCAAATGAAATCACCGAAGAACAGTACCATGCGGAACTGATGGACTATGAAGAAGCGCATCGGAAATTGAATGAACAGCTTACAGCAATTATGGAGGATACGCTGGTATGGGAACGGGCATTGAGCCTGCGCAATCCATGGATTCAGCAGATGGCACAGTATAAGGCCCCGGAGGAACTTGACCGCAGTTTTGTGAAAAAGTATATCGAGCAGGTCACGGTTACATTACTGGGCGATGGACAGGCAGAAATCGGCTTGACAATGAAAACGTATGAATGGAAGCAGATGCTTGGTCGGATAGAGATGGAGGAAACAGACGATGGCACGAAAGAGTAGAAAGAATCTCCCGCAGCCGGAACAGGCGGCAGCTTCCGTGCTGCTGCCGGAGCTGGAAGAAGCAAAAATACCAGCAGCAATCTATGGGCGGCTTTCTGTTGAGGATGAAGAAAAAGAAGAAAGCATGGAAACGCAGATCGCGCTGGTGCAGGATTATATCAATCGCAGCAGTGAACTGAGTTATGTGGACACCTACTTCGACAATGGTTTTACGGGAACGAATTTTAAGCGGCCTGCATTTACCCGCCTGATGAACGATGTGCGGCAGAAGAAAATCAAGTGCATTGTGGTGAAGGACCTCTCGCGCTTTGGTCGCAACTATCTGGAAGCAGGATACTATATCGAAACGGTGTTCCCATTTTTGGGGATTCGATTGATTGCTGTTACAGATAATTTTGACAGTACGCGCAAAGAGGACATGGAAAGTCTGGCTCTCCCGATTCGGAATATGGTCAACGCAATGTACGCGAAAGACATATCCAAAAAGATATGGACTTCTTTGCAGCGTAAGAAAGAAGCAGGCTATGCAGTCGGAAACGATGCTCCGTATGGCTATATTCGGAACCCCGTGACAAAGCGTAATGAAATTGACCCGGAAGCTGCATTTTATGTGCAGTTGATTTTCCAGTGGGAACTGATGGGTGTACCTATTTTTGAAATTGCTCGACGAATGACATTGCTGCAGGTTCCGACTCCACGGGAGTGGCATAGAAAAATGGTTGAGGGAAAAGAAGTACTTACCTGTAAAAAGTGGGGCGTAACCACGATCCGGCACATCTTGGAAAATCAAACCTATGTGGGCGATACCATCAACAATAAAAGTACACAGAAGTTATTCGCAGGACAAGACAAGCGCGACCTTCCGAAAGAACAGTGGTATGTGGCAAAGAACACACATCCGGCCATCATCGCAAGGGATGATTTTGAAAAGGTGCAAAAAATCTTGGACAAGAATCGAGCGGTATTCCATACCGTAAGAGCAAAGTCGGAGCAGATTCGGACAGAATATCAGAATGACCTTGCAGGAATGGTGTTTTGTGCAGACTGTGGCAGACCGATGGAGTTTGAACGACTGCCGCATGGAGCGGAAGAAAGTAAAAAGGTCTGCTATTACATCTGCAAGGCGCGGCAGGCCGACGATAAGTGCATCGGCCACCAGATTACAGAAAAGTTGCTGAAAGCCTTGATAATGGATCAGCTGCACCTGTTTATTACACAACTTAGTGATAGGCGCAAGGTGGTAGAAGAACTGCGAAAAATTGAAGATGTGCAAAATCCTGTCTACCGCGCAAAGGGCGGAATAATGAGCCTGACCGATAAAGTCAGTCAGATGGCAAAGAAACGGGAACAGCTTTATGCGGACTATGTGGCTGGTGTGGTGGATTCCGAAGATTACCAACTGATTCGGGAAGATTATTCCAGACAATATGATGGCCTGCGAGCCGCGCTGCAGGAAGCGGAGAACAAAAAAGTTCAGATAGAACAGCAAATCGAAGAATACCTGAATATGACTTCTCATTTGGAAGAACATCTGGACAACTTTGAATTTGACATTCAGTTGGTAAAATCCCTTGTGCAGAAAATCGAAGTGAGTGCGGACAAGCGGATTCGGATTGTTTTCGGATTTCGGGATGTGTTTACAGAACTTGGAAAGGAGAGTGCAGAAACATGATTGCAGCGTATCAGCGCATTTCAAGGGCTGATGGCGATTTGGGCAAAGATGGCAAGGATAAGAGCAACAGCATTGAGAACCAGAAAGAACTAATCCAACGGTATATCTCCTGCAAAGAAAGTCTGCAAAATGTGCCTGTGATGGATTTTGTAGATGATGGCTACACAGGCAGCAATTTTGACAGACCTGGATTCCAGCAGATGATGGATGGTGTACGCAATGGCAAGATTGATACCATCATCGTGAAAGACCTTTCCCGTTTTGGCCGTGATTATATCGGTGTGGGTGAGTACATGGAGCAGATTTTTCCCCTGCTGGGTGTCCGGCTCATTGCCATCAATGATAACTATGACAGCAATAATTATAAAGGTACAACGCTGGGCATGGATGTGATTGTCAGTAATCTGGTAAATACCATGTACTGCCGGGATGCAGGAAAGAAACTGCGGACTGCCAATCAGGTCAAGTGGCGTAAAGGCATCACAACGGCATCTGCTGCACCGTTCGGCTATCAGTTTGACCCGGACAAAAAGGGCGCATTTATCGTTGACCCGCCAGCAGCAAAAATCGTGCGGCGCATTTTTGATCTTGCGATTTTAGGATTGGGAACGCGAGAGATAGCGATGATGCTCAATGACGAAAATGTTCCTGTGCCGAGCGTATATAACAAAGAAAATAAGGCGTATGGCAAAGAAACGACCTATACCATTGCCCCAGTGATTCTGTGGGACAGTTCTCGCGTTTGGAAAATCCTCACGGCGTATGTGTACACCGGGGCGATGGTTTTGGGCAAAACCAAAACTCTGATTTCTGGCAAAAGCATTGTCCGAACAGTCCCCAAAGGACAGCAGTTTATTACAGAGGGAACCCATGAAGCAATCGTCGGCCGGGAAGAATTTGAAAAGGCGCAGCTTGTCATAAAGAGCAACAGCCATAAAGTGTTGATGGGCGGTGTGGACTTCCCACTGAAAGGAAAAGTCCGCTGCGGAAATTGCAGGCGAGTGATGGCGCACAATTTCAAACAGGCTGTTCCAACATTCTGGTGCAGAGAAGGACTGGAACTTGTGGGGCAAACTCAATGTACATCCGAAGTCTTTCAGGTCAGTGACATTGAAAATGCGGTTTTTCAAGCACTTAAAAAGGAACTCTCCCTGCTTGATGTCCTCTATGGAGATATTCAAAAGGAAGAACAAGGATTGAAGGAAGCCCACAAAAAGGCAAGCCGCCGCAAAACTCTGATGGAGCAGGAACTTAAAAATCTGAAAGGGGAGAAGATGCGGATGTATGAGGAATATGCAGCAGGAACGCTCTTACTGGATACTTACAAGCAGAAAAAGCAGGAGTGTGATAGACGAATTTCAGAGGTACAAGAGCAAATTGAACAATCCAAAGTGGAAGAATCCACCAAGAGCGTTGTGCCGGGAACTGTGCGCGCAGCGGCAGAGCAGGCAGAAAACTTTTTGAATGGAACGCGGCTTACGGCAAGTATGGTGTCGGCGTTCATTGAGAATGTCTTTGTATATGATGGCGGGCGCATTGTGGTACGGTTCAAATATGAGCAGAGCATTCAGGATGCTGTAAAAGCGTTACACACAGGTTAAAGTTTGAAAAGGCTGAGTTGTCCATGTTGTAACATCAAAGAGTGTGTTATAATATGGGCAACAAAACGGCCGGAAAGAGGACATTATGAAAGCGATTCGATGGCTGTTAAAATTGGTGCTGGTGATGATAACCCTGCCGCTGATTCTTGCTGTGTGGCTGGCAAAATGGTTTGTGGTATTTCTGCATCACTGTTCGGCATGGTTTTTCTATCTGCTGGGCAGTGTGCTATTGGTAACGGCGATGCTTTCGTTCCTGATGCAGCAATCACAGGGGATGGAAGCACTTCAAATGCTGATCGGTGGATTCGTGATTTTTATGATACCGCAGGTGGTCGGCAGCGTGATCGTGCTTCTGGAACTGGCGGCAGTAATGCTTCGGCAGGCATGGTACATATAAAATAGGGAGGCGTACAGATAGTGAAATTGGCGGCGATTCATCATGTGGCGATTATCGTTTCTGACTATGAAAAGTCGAAAGATTTTTATGTGAACAAACTGGGCTTTGCAGTTGTAAGAGAAAACTTCCGCAAGGAGCGGAATGACTGGAAACTGGATTTGTGTGTCGGTGATGGAGCCGATGCGATTGAACTGGAAATTTTTGCAGAGCCGAACCCACCCAAACGTGTAAACAGGCCGGAAGCCTGCGGTCTGCGGCATCTGGCGTTCCGGGTGGAGAATGTGGAAGCTACCGTGGAAGAACTTGCGCAGATGGGAATTGAATGTGAACCGATTCGATTAGACAGCTACACCAAAAAGAAAATGACCTTTTTCTTTGACCCGGATGGCCTGCCCTTGGAACTGCATGAATAAAAAACAACGCCCTCATAGTTGAGAGGATTCGTAAATCTTCTCAGCTATGTGGGCGTTTCATTCCGCAGGAATGTGAAAGTTACAGGCTCAGCGTTTCTACCCATGCAGACAAGTCGGCTTTGCTGGAATAGGAGTTGAACACCTTACCATGCAGCAACTTTGCACCGGGGCAGCTCGGCGCAAGTTTTTCATTGGTCTTACCCATGCCGCTGCCGCCAGAGGTGGCAAAGGGAATAATCGTTTTACCTTTCAGATTGTAGCTTTCTAGAAATGTATTGATGATGGTGGGAGCAACATACCACCAGATAGGGAAGCCGACAAAGATGGTGTCATACTCGTCCATGTTATCACGTTTAGCGGCGATGGCAGGGCGAGAGGTCGGATCGCTCATTTCGATGGTGCTACGGGATTTCTTATCCATCCAGTTCAAATCGGCCTTGGTATAAGGAACTTCCGGCTGAATCTCAAAAACGTCTGCACCGATAGCATCTGCCAGATTTTCGGCAACTTTTGCGGTGACACCGCTGGCAGAAAAATAGGCGACAAGTCTTTTGCTCATGATAATGCACTTCCTCTTGACAATTTTGTATAGGATAAGTATAGCACGGCAGGAAAGTAGCATCAAGCGGTTGTCCATGATATAACATCAACGACAATGTTATATTATGGACAACTGTTCGTAAAAATTTAAGGATTTTGAGGGAATTGCACAGCTTGATATGATGAGTGGTTTATGGTAAGATAGAATTACAATAGCGGACAAAAGCTACTGTTGACTACGACAAGGAGGTGTAAGCCAATGGGATTAGCTGATACCGTGACCAAAGCCTATATGAAAGATAATTCTGTGTTTGCGGATGCGTTTAATTACTTGATCTACGGCGGCGAAGCAGTTGTAGACCCTAAACAACTGCAAGAACTGGATACTACGGAGATTGCATTACCGTTTGGATCGCAGGATGAAGATGGAAAACAGCCTGAAGAAGCAGTTCAGAAATACCGTGATGTGCTGAAATCAGCAATCATTAAACAGGATGATGAGGCTGCGTACATTTTACTGGGAATCGAAAATCAGACTGACATTCATTATGCAATGCCTGTCCGCAACATCATCTATGATGCTCTCCAGTACGGAAAACAGGTGGCTGATATTGCAGCCAAGCATCGTGCGAGTGATGGAGATGCAAAAGGGCATAGCCGTGGCGAGTATCTTTCTGGATTCTACAAAGAAGATAAGATTACTCCTGTTATCACGCTGGTGCTGCACTTTGGCGCAAATGAATGGGATGGGCCGTTGTCACTCCATGAGATGATGGCGGTTAAAAATAAGAATCTTCTGAACTTTGTGCAGGACTATCAGATTCACCTGATTGACCCTGCAAAGCTAAGCGCAGAGGATTTGGAAAGATTCTCTTCAAGTCTGAGAGAAGTCATTGGATACATTAAGTATTCCAAAGATAAGAAACGCTTATCTGAATTTTTGACTGATAATCCGCGTATGCTGATAGAAGCAAACGCGGCGAGGGTTATTAAAGCAGTTACGAATACACCGCTGGATATTCCAGAGGGCGCGGAGGTGATTGATGTGTGCAAAGCTGTTGAGGAAATGATGAACGAAAGCGAAGAACGAGGCGAACTCAGGATGCTCGTGCAGCTTGTTCGAGATGGAGATTTGAAGCTGGAACGTGCTGCTGAAAAAGCAAAAATGACTGTCGAACAGTTTGAAAAGGTAATGGAGAATACTCCTTTGCAGGCGGTATAAGATAAACAGAATATAGAAAACAGATAAGCCCTACAAGGCACAAATTGGTTCACAAAACCGATTGAAAGCCTTGTGGGGCTTATTTTTTTGTGCCTTTTTCAAATTCATTTGTGAAAAAAGTTGTCCAAGACTTGACATCGGGCGGTGTTGAATGGTTGAGTGCAGAAGATGGAAGACGCTTTCAGCATTGGCTTGTAGATAATAATGTAAAGGCTGTTTTTTGCGGACATAACCATGCACCAGGATTGAGCATATTGACAGAGGCAATAAAACCGTATGGGATTCCTCAGGGTGGGGTATCACAGTTCACTTGTGGGTGTACATTATCGGATAGCTATTCGCGCCCTGTATTTCTAGTTGCAGAGTATGATAGGACTAAGGCAATAAAAGCAAGGTTATATGAATATAGGGGCGACTCTAGTTGGGAAATTGCAAGTGGAGTCTTACGAAGCTTTCCATCAGGTATTTACAGGGAAAGCACAACAAATGGAATGGTAAAAAATTCATACGACATTCCGAAAGTTTATAAAAATATTTTTGATATAGGAACCGATGTGGCACTGGATATAAAGGTAAGTAAAAAACTTGCATTTTTTGGATTGCGAGGAGGTACTTTCTTAGAGGGAAATTCAAAAATAGCGAATGCTCTTTATGAAAAAGGAAAGGATATTGAGTGTAGGCTTCTAGTGTCTGATCCATATAGCATTTATATTGAAAAAAGATTACGGAATGTGCCAGAATTTGCACCGCAAGAAAAGCTGGAAAAACAGTGGAAGACTAATTATCTAGACATAAAAAAATTAAAGGACACTTTTCCTAAAACAGATGGCTGGGCATTAAGGTTTCATGAACAGCCGCTTTTATACCGATTTATAATAACTGACCGGAGTATTTATCTGGGATACTATACAAGAGAGCCTAGCTCGAAATCATATATGTATCGATATACAAGAAAATCATCTGTTTATCGAAGCTTTACAGATCTTTTCAACTCGTCTTGGGAAAATGCTAGTACGAGTTTTTCAAGTATTGTTCCGGATCGATGTAGCTTTGTTTTAGATAATTTTGACATGAAACCGTCATTGGTAATTAATCTAATGTCTGCATGCAATATGGATTGCGATTATTGCCCGGAAGGTGGAGAAAATTTACAGAAATGTGATACTCTGTGCGATATTTCTCAAATTAAATATTTGTTGACGGCATATGCAAATTATTATAAAGAAAAAAGATGGACAGAGAAAAAAGTCGTCAGAATTACTGGTGGGGAACCCCTTCTGGATTTTGAAAGACTGTCTGAGACACTGCACCATGCTAAATTAGAAAGCTATGAAAAAGTTGTTTTATGTACAAATGGATTGTTACTGAAACAGTGTTACGAAAACAATTCAATTGTGTGGGAGGAAATAAAGGATGTTCTCTTATTGAAGATCAGCTTGGATACACTTAAGCCACAGGTGTTTAAGGATTTAACAGGTGTAGATGAGCTGAGGACCGTACTGGAAAATATATCTTTTATGAAGCTCAAAGGGTTTAAAATTGAATTGAATTTTGTTGCTACTAAGAAAAATGTTGGCGAAATTGAATCCGTTTATAACTACGCACATAGTAAGAGGCTGGTTGGTCTTAAGGTTTTAACCGTAAACGATTTTGGAGGTATAGTGTCTGCAGACAATGTAGAAAAAGAACTGAATCTTCTAATTGAAACACTGAGAAAGAAAAACTATATAGAGACAGGGCTATATGTACACAATAATAAGGGAATTCATATGAAACGCTTTATTTACGATGGATGCACTTTGACGATTGTGGATCACATGAATAAAGGCAATTCAGTCACTCCAAGGCGTACTTATAGTGAGGCCTGTCAGGAGTGTAAATATTATCCGGAATCAGTTGATGTTCAAACAGGATTAACTAAACCGTGTGCAACAGGAATTATGAGTCTTACGATGAGAGCAGACGGCGTGCTGAGCTTTTGCAGAATGCAGACAGATAGTGAAACAAATGTGAGAGGAAAAAGCTTAGAAGAAGTTCAAGAAATGGTAAGGGGGCAGTTAAAGAAATTTGAAAGATGTTATCATTATGAGATTGGTGAAAAAAGATGAAAAAATATAAAGTCGGTTTTTTGTGCGGATTTTTTGACCCTTTACATGATGGCCATATCGACATTATGCGGCAGGCAAAAGAAATGTGCGAGCGATTGATTGTTGCAGTAGGAACAGATGACTTTATGATGCAAAGAAAGCATCATGGAACAATACTTTCATACGAGCAGAGAGTGGAAGTCGTAAGCGCGATTCGGTATGTTGATCAAGTTGTACCTGAAGTTGATTTGGACAAAGTTAAAGCATATCATCAGTATCATTTCGATTTGATGATTGCTGGGGCAGATCATTTATCGGAGCCTATTTACCAAGAGGCAAAGGAAAAATTGGAAGAACTAGGGGTTGACACCATATTTGTTCCGCGCAAGAAAAACATATCATCCACGCTAATGAGAAAAAGAATGCACGATTTAATGAAAGAATAATAGCAATATTATTTTCTTTGTGATATACTGGAGCCACGGGAAACCGTGGCTTTCAGTCTGTCTTGGTGGCATCTTCTTGATTGCTGTCATCCACTTGCTCACCATCAGCATCGGACTCCTCGTCATCCTCAACTCCATCCCACCCTATGTACCGTACCTCGACATCATCAAACCCACTTCAGTTCAGCCGCTGACCGCAACGGTCACAGAAGCGTTGGTACTCGCGTTCCATTGTGGTTCCGCACCGTGGACACTTTGGAAACTCAGCACCCCACTTATAGGAGTACACCTCTTTGACTCTCCAAGGCCACCGGTAAGTAGGGGAGAACAGAAGTTCATACAGTACCCGTGTGGGTTGTACATCCCAATTCCAGTTATCATCGAATCAATCTAATTTATTCTTCATGTGATTTACACCTCCACGTAATATCATAGAGGAAATCACATGAATTGTGGGAGCGTGAGCTCCCATTGCTGCTCGAAACTTTGCCACCTCTCCGTGGTGAGCAGCAGGCAACGATCGTATATGTGAGTATGATTGGCTAAGATGTAAAGGTTATTGTAGAATATATGTGGTAATGAGGTGATTAGACATGCCGAGTAATAATATTTTCGAGAGATTTAATGATGAAGTACACATTCGTAGAGATGGGTGGCAACATGTTGGATTGACAACATATAGAGAAGATTATTATAACGAGCTCACTTCATCCACATGGAATTTTACGAACCCTAATAGCAATACTGATGATAAAGGATATCTTAAAAGTAGTTCTTTAGGGTTGCTACACAGATATATCATGGGAAAATGGTATGGAAAAGATGTGTTACAAGATATGACGGAACATGGATATGTTGTGGATCACATGAATAATATCCATCATGATTGTAGAATTTCAAATCTTGAATTCCTAAAGAAAGCTTACAATACAGCGAAAGGGCAAATGTTTGATGTTGATGCTAATAGACTGAACCATAACATAGCATTAACTATTTTCAAGGACTTTAGAACTGGTTGCTATCAAATTACTATTGGATGTAACGACGATATCTACAAAATTGATGCGGACAGAACAGTTCACCATTTGGCTTCAGCAAAGCTGTTATACGATTGTGATTATGCAATTGTTATAAATGATGCGGAAAATATTTTAAGGATTTACGAAACTGAGCAACAATTAGATCTTGGCAACAATCATTCCTGTGATATTAAGATTCAGGAAACAGAAAAAATATCAATAACAGAAGAAGAAGCAAATCACCCCATAATTTTTAGAAATGGCATTGGATATATAAATCGTGGTGCAGGCAATGTTTGGATTAATTCGGTATACTATGATGAGGGGTGGACACCATTGAGCAAATACTCTGATTGAACAAGATGTTACGCTATGCTATACTAAGATCACAATACATAATAGAAAGTCTGGTAAGGTGAAAGGAGCTGGTAGAAGTGGAAGCAATGGAAGGAAAGTACTTGGAACTTGTTCAGAATTGTATTAATTATGCAAGAAGTTTCATGACATTACCCGAACCTATTGAATCCTATTTTGAAGACTGCCCATCTGACAGATTCAAAACAATGGACAATGCCGCAGAGGGATGCGGAAATAAATTGTATTTTAATAAGCCGTGGTTTACAGGACAAGATAGATGGGAAAATCATAGGGTTGATATAGAGTTCTTCATTTTTCATGAGCTGCGACACTTACATCAGCACTATGAAATTGCGTTGTTGGATAGCAATAATACTGTACATGAAGATATAAGTACCATTGTTTCATGGAAAAATGGTTTTATAAACTATACAAGAAACGAAGGCGGAAGTACACAGGCTGTTAATCTGTCTCAAGAAGTAGAAATTGATGCAAATGCATATGCATTGTGTCTCAGCAATATGTTACATATTTCTGATAATATAGAGCTTCGCTTTAGTGTACCACAAGAAGCAATGGATTTAGCAGACCCCAGATCACGACAGTATTACGAAAATCGACCAGAATTAAAAAGATATATGGATAAATTGAAAAGAGATGCAGGACAGCCTGTGGTAAGAAAACCAGAAAGAAATGAGCTGTGTCCTTGTGGTAGCGGAAAGAAATTTAAGAAGTGTTGTATTGGCAAAGGCATATATGATTGATGTATCATATATATCCACACAGTGCTATACTTAAACCACTATAAAAGGAAAGAGGTTATCACCTATGCCCAGAACGAAAGGTAGCAAAAACCGTCCCAAAACCAATAACGACTACGCATCTCAGATCGCGGAGAAGCAGGAAACTATTGCCTCTCTGACTGCTGAAATTGCATCCATCACCGCCAACATTGACACTTTGAAGGCTGATTTGAAGGAGAAGAAGACTACTCTTAAGAAGGCCGAAAAAGAAGCGGCATCCCTAGAAGCGAAGAAGGCAAAGGCAGATGCTAAGGCTGCAGAAGAAGCAAAGAAAGCAGAAGCCGAGAGTGTGGTTAAGAAATTATTAGCCAGCGGGATGAGCGCGGATGAGATTCTGGAAAAGCTGAAATAAGATCAGCCGTGTGGACAAACTGAACTCCAGGAGTTCACACGGTATTTTTTGAAGGTTGCTGTATAGTTTGTAACGGAAATAAAAGAAATGGAGCGTGAGAAAAATGAATTTATCAAAAATACACCATATCGCAATCATCGTATCTGACTACGAAGCTGCAAAGGATTTCTATGTGAACAAGCTGGGTTTTTCTGTCATCAGAGAAAACTACCGCCCGGAGCGTAAGGACTGGAAACTGGATCTGCGTGTCAATGAATACACAGAGCTGGAGATTTTCGCTGAGGAAAATCCGCCGAAGCGTGTGAACCGCCCAGAGGCCTGTGGCCTACGTCACCTTGCGTTCTGCGTTGATAGCGTGGAGCAGACGGTGAAAGAACTGGCAGCGGTCGGAATTGAATGTGAGCCAATCCGTGTGGATGATTATACCGGCAAGAAGATGACTTTCTTTCATGACCCGGATGGTCTGCCGCTGGAGCTGCACGAATAATTATGGGAGAGAAAAGAGCATATAAACCCCGGAAGCCCGGCGGTGGCCGGAAAAAACTGAAGCCGGAGTATGATGCAGGGAAGAACCTGAAAGAGCAGATGGAAAGTGCTGTGGCACTTTATAATTCTGAGATGTCCTTGCAGGCCATCGCTGATGCTCTGAATCTCAACCCCATCAAGGTACGGAAGTTGCTCATCACGGCTGGTGTGTATGAATCGGAAGTGGCGGAGAAGGTACAGGATACCTTTGAAGAGTACCGAAAAACACAGAACTATAAAGATGCCATCCTCTCAACCGCAAATACTCTTCAACTCTCCAAAGCCTCCGTTACCTCGTATCTGCCATATCAGAAAGGCGTGTACTTCCAAAGTACAGAAAAAGAAAAGATCAGTGTCGGAGCAGAGCGGCAACGGAGATACAGAGCGATGAAACGGTGGAGGGCTCATCCGACAGAAGAAAACTTCTGGGGCGTAGTTGTGGCCTATGCGGGCGTGAAATTCAAAACTTACTCTGGATTGCCATTTACTTATGAGGTGCGGAAAGGCAGGAACGGCGAGTACACGAAAGAACTGTGGATCGACAGACGGGAGAAGAGTAAAAGTCTGGCGTGGAGTTCTATTGTTTTGGCTCTGGGAAATATTAAAGGGGAAGTGGTAAAACGCCCGAAAGCTCTAGGTGATATCCGGGGCGTGACTTATATTTACGGGATGTTCTATCAGTTCAGGTTGATCGATGTGCCGGATGAAGTGAAGGAGAAGATGGGGCATTTGAAAGACCGCAAAAAATAGGTTGCTATGTGCAAAAGTCTACGGTAATATGTGCCGTAACTGAGGAAATGAATCTCAGTTGGGAAGGATGGTAGCATTATAGAAAAATTGAAGAAGATGCTGGAGGAGTATTTGAAGAAAACTGAGCCGGAGTATTACCCGCCAGTGGAGAATCTGCTGGATCTGATCTACGAACATTACACGGAGAATAATCCAGTGAGAAAAACACAGTTGCTGGGAAAGCGGCAAAGGCCAAAGAAAAGGAACTGGAAGAGTGGCTGCGCAGCTTGGACGGAATGGATAGGCTCGTAGATGACTACGTCGGAGATAAGATTCCACTCTGGGAGAAGATCATGGACCGGCAGGGAACGGTGTGCTGTGCATGGGAGAAGACTGCTTTTGAGGAAGGATTGAAAGTTGGAATTCGGCTTATGACGGAAGTATACGGTATGTAACAGAAATAAAATGAACTCCTAGAGTTCAAAAAAGCCCTCGCTTGTTACGGCGAGGGCGTGTGTTCTTATTATTCAGGCTTTTCAGCTTTCTTCTTCGGTGCAATTTTATGACCAGAGTAGATTGCCATGCCCATGCAGATCAGAGAGCCACAAGCGAAATACTTGTGAGCCTTCATCAGTTTCTTGCAGCCGGTGTAGAAGCATCCTGCCATACAGGCAAGTGCTCCGAGTGACCAATACTTATGTGTTTTCATTTTGTGTTCTCCTTATCTTCTTTTCGTATTCTGAGCAGTTCCTCTATTTCCATTTTACTCGCCGGTCGTACTGCCTTTTTATCATCGTGTGCTACCGCTCCACAGTCAGGACAACGGTCTGGCAGCTTCTCAGCAGAGAAGCAGTAGCGGCAGGCGTCGCAAAAGTAGTAGTTCAAGTCATCAAATCCCCTTCCAATTCTCAAAGTTCATCCACCAGCCACTGCATTTTGTTCAAAAAATCTACTGGAAACAGCATATAATTACCTCGCTACCGACCACCAGGTCGGTTTCTTTGTTTATCGGGCTTTTCGAGTCATCATATTAAAATGCTGCTCCTGATGCATGACCTTAAAGATCCGTTCAAAGACAGAACGCAGCTGTTCAACACTGGTGGCAGATGAGTCATAGTATAGTCCGTCATTGAAGCCAGTAGCACCAACATTCAGCATGGCAATCATGGCGGCAGCAGAAACATAGTCAGACCGATCTTCGCTACCATCATCCAAAATTCTTACGAATTCCCTTTCATTTTTATCCAGTAAGTCTGAACGTAGATTTCCATTTTGATAGCCGACCATCTGGATGAAGTAGTATTCAAGAATCTGGCGGATGACAATCAGGAGAGTATCCGGGTCACTGGTTGTGGCGTATTCATGCCAAAGGGTATCGTAAGTATTTCTTACTGGAGAACGATTGATAAGACCGCCACCGGCTATGGTGTCTTCATCTTGGCATTCTGTAATGCTGGTCTGATTTTGTGTGTCTTTCTTTATCTCAAAGAAGGACACACATTCGTAATCAGGCAGGCGGTTATAAGAAATCTCCCGGAAGAAGTAAGGGTTGTGTGTCATGCAGAAGAACTGTCGAATATGGTCATCCACAATTTCTTCATGAAGTGCATAATTGTTATAGCAGACAGCAATCATTTCACGAGTGAGGGAAGCAACCACAAAAAGAGAGCCACTGTCCATAGAGGAAACAGGATCATCGATTACAACAATCTTATCCTCGACTTTTCCAGCATCGGACTGACTGCCCATTACCATGTGATAGAAGTAAAGGAAAGCAATAAAATGCCGTTCGCCTTCACTGAGATCCTTATCAACAACAATCTTCTTGCCGTTCTGATTTCTTACCAGCTGATAGACATATTTGGCACCAGGCTTTTCCTGAAGTTCAAACCCTTTAAAACCGGCACTGGCGATGGCACGGTTAATATCTTGCATCGTTTTAGTGGTGTTGACAGTTTCGCTGTTCAATTTTGCAATCTCTTTGCTAAGAGCCTGGGATTTTGCCTTCAATTTGTTGCTTTCAGCCTTGATATAATTCATGGCTGAAATCACAGAATCTGTGTTGCGTCGGAAGGTATTTGTGAGTACCTGAGTCCGCTGAACGATTGCAGACCATGCCATATTGGTGCATTTTTTCTTTTGAGTCGGAATATCAGCGAGAACAGCATTTCTGGCTTTAATATCTTCGTTGATCTTGCGTGAAATTTGGTCGAGCTCGACAAGAAGGTCAGACAAATCTTCCAATACTATCACATCTGCTGGGCTGGCTGATTTCTGCTCCAACAGGGTCACATTGGCACGTGCCTTCTCCATAAACAGTTCGAAAGCAGCCTTGTAATCAGCCTGCAATGGCGAAGGAAAATTGTTCCCTTCGTTTGTATGAGCTGTTTTGTATACATTGTTTAATGCGTCTTTATATTGTTGAACAAACGAAGACAGTTTTTTCAGATCAGCTTTGTATTCGGCATCATAGCAGGCAGCAAGGTCATCCTCAAAAGTGTCTGGAATAGTTTGCTGACAGTAAGGACACTTCCCTTCAGAAGAGTGATACTTCGTATGTCCCTGAGTGATCCAGTCTAGGTTGCCAAGTGCACGTATGAATCGCGCGAACTCTGTATCACTACGGCTGAGAATCGGTGTGGACAAAAGATCAGATGCAGGAAGAGAAGTGGATGACAGCAAATGATAGGCACTATAGTTTGGCTGATTCTCACCATGAATGGTTTGATAAAGCGCCTCTATATCTGCAATTTCAATCATCGGTTCTTCTTCGGAATGATTTTCGCCTGCGGACATGCTCATATCTTCTTCATCAAAAGATGGAGCGTCTGGATCTATTTTAGCCGCTTTAGGAGTCATGCTTTGAATCTTATCAGCAAATTTCTTTTTGTCGCGCAGATAGGCTAATGCAAGAGGGAATTTATCCCGAAATTCCTTGGTGGCTCCCCAAATGGCTTCGACATAATCTCCATGCAGTTTATCCAATTCACCTTGCTTTGCTACCGCCTCTTTTCCCCTTGCGACAATAGTGTCATCTACGGACTTTTTCTCGATGGCCTTTTCGTCAGCTTCCTTTTTCTTCTGTGCATTGACTTCCGAGATAGTAAAGACACCTGGAATGTTACCATAACTCTGAACATTTTTGCGGATAAAATCCTCATTGTAAACAAGAACACGTTCTTCCGGGAATGGCTGACCATCCCATGTCAGTGCAGCGTTCCCATCTTTGAAAGAACGGGCAAGCGTAGATTTTCCGGTTCCATTTTTTCCATAAAAGAAATTGATCAATGTCGGTTCAAAGGTCACGTTACTGTAGGTCGGGGCATTGACGGTTGTTTTTGTGATGTGTACTCGTACCTTTTTCATATCCGTTCTACTCCTTTATTTTTCCCTCTCGTACCCATTCATCCACTTCGCTGAGCTTGAATTTATATCGCTTTCCCACTTTATAAGCGGGCAGCTTTCCATCTCTTACCCATGTCCGGGCTGTATCCTGCGTGATGCTCAGGTACTCGGCAATATCTTCAATGTTAAACCATTTATCTTTTAATTCTTCCATAGGATTCTCCTTATCTGATTTCGATTCCCACATTTGCAGCAATCTGGAGCAGGTTACCCTGTCGAATGCACCAGTGCTCTTCATCGAGCTGATTTCTGACACTGGTAGAAAGAAGGCTAAATGTATGGATGTTTTCGTTAATAAATTGTTGGTAAAATTGACCGCATGTAATAAATTTAAATTTGATCGTTTTTCCCTGACAGACGATTTCTGTCAGTTTCCCTACGAAAGCAGGGTAGTATGGCAAGGCTGTCTTGAAGTTCTGATTACGGCTGGCAAACAGACAAGGCATGGCTAGAAGCTCCGAAATAAGCGCAGGAGTCAATGGCTTAAAATGGTCACGGTATCGGGCACTGGTGTTTTTTTGCAGTGCAGTTTTCCTGTCAATGCAAAAAGCTCCACAGTCGTATCGCTCATTTTCAATAACAAACACATTAAAAATGTCAGTGTTGAGCAGGGCCCATTCTGCTGCATGGGATTCCATTTTAGGCCCGGCCATTTTTGCAATCAGGGCGAGAGCTTGTTGCGCTGTAAGGTCGAGATGCGCTTCCTGTATATTGATGCCGCCCTGAACAATGCCTGCGGCCACACCGTTGCCGCTTGCAGTGACTGTCATTTGAGATGTCTGAACCGGTAGGTTGTGATCGGTAGTAATTAAATTATCCGACATCTTTCGCTACCTCCCCGGAAAGACTCCGGCATCTTGAAGAACCTCAATCAAATCAACATTTTTAATAGTCCAATGTGTGCGTGTGTATTCAAACAGATGAAGTGCCAGTTCCTGCTGGTAAGTGCGGAGAATAGAATAAGGAAACGGAAAATATTTCTGAAAGTAGACTTTGATTCCGTTTTCCTGAATCCGAATATCATTGATGAATGCGAACACAGCCTGCTGTGATTTGGTGCCATCCGCTTCACAGCTTATGACAGCTGGAATTTCCTTGATAGCGGTAATCGCCTCTGGGGTCAAATCACTAAACGTCGTTTTGACATCATTTTGTATGTATTCTGTAAGTGCGCGGTCTTTTGAAACCAGCACATAGTCTTTCTCAAAGGGGTCATATCCCATCAATAAAGCATAGTAGTCTTTACTGAGTGGGCTCTTTTTTCCATCGACCAGAACCACATTTAAGGTTGTGTTTACAGAATCTGTATATCCTATGGCAACACCTTCATGCTCAGCATGGATATTGATGGATGGCAAACTCTGTGATTGCTTTGCAATTTCATTGTCACTCATCGTTTTTCTTCCTCCGATCTCCAATATTGATGCCGCCATACACGATACCAGCTGCAATACCGCCGTCTTTTGCTTCAACATGGAACTGTGCAAGGATACGCTCACCAGTCAACGGATTTGTAACAGGAGCCTCATAGACTTCAACAGTCGGTTCGCTATAGTCAGTATCCTTCGCAGAATTGCCGCTGTTTTCTTCATGCATTTTTTCTGATTTAACAGAGAACAGATCAAATGTGATCTGTCGCGGATAGGTTTTTCCGATTGGACTGATAAATTTCCAACGGGCACCTACTTCATCTGCACGTTCGTGAAACTGTTCAAAAGTTGCACGTCCCTTTTCATTATCTGGACGATTCACAACAATATAGTGCCATACAGCAAGAAGAAGCGAAGAAAGGCAGTATTGGTCGAGGGCCAGAAGCTCTTTCTTAGAAATCGGAGATTCAGAAAGATAAAAAAGAGTGCCATCAGTGACAGAGTGATCTTCCGAAAGCAGAGTGAGAATTGCCTGGATAAGCCAACGCATCCTCTCATCGGACTTAGTATGCAGAAAATTGTCAACGAATGTGTCCATTTGGCGTACCACGCTTTGATATTGTGATTTGACCCGATTGTCAAATCCATCAATTTCTGTGGTGTCATCAAAAGGGAGATTTAATCCATGTGAAACCTTACACGCCCGATAGTCTGATGTATCGCCACCAAAAGTCTTTCCGACGGAAGGCTGATGGAAGGACGGTACGATAAGTTGAATAAGAGCTTCAAGTATATTTTTATTTGAAACACGGTCTTTTAACCCGCTTTGCAGTTGTCTGCGAGAAGCGGGTTTTTCTTTTGCCTCTGTCAGCAATAAGAAAAACACACCACCGCAGAGATAAGGTGAACATTGTTTTTCCATGATTGTCCTCAATTTTCATAATGGCTAACTCGGCTAACTCTGCTAACACTTGCAGCGTAGCAAGAGGAACACCAAGATTATTCTTGTAAGGAGAAAAGAAGTGATCCAAAGCACTAAGCAAATTGGTGTGTAACACATACAAACCAATACAAACACTTCTAAAATTATCATATCATATCCTACCATAAAAAACCAGAGCCATCGAGAACCGGAGATATGTAAAACAAAAAACTTTTTCCCAGATGGTTATAAAACAACCCCGAAAATCTGGCTGGTTAGAAAGGAGGAGCCACAGATGCAGAGAACAAGAGCTCCTTAGTGGAGAAGTACATAGCAGAGGGTAGTCAGCGAAAGCCCGTGGGTGGCAAGCCAGCCATCCCAAAGGAAGCTGGACGAAAAACAAAATAAACTGAGCCTGAAATTTAAAGCGCAAATGGCGAAGGATGATTTTCATACGGAAGATGCAAAGATGGACAAGCCATCCGAGCATCTCCGTGGAGACCACCCTTAATTCGCCATGCCATCAATCAGACAGGCTCCGTGGACGGATTGGGTAAAGTCTCTACCCAGTCCGGTTTTTCTTGGAATCTCCTTCGCCGCGCTTCAGCGAAAAAGGAGATTCCATTATGACAATCAATAATAAGACAACTTTTAAGGAACTGAAGAAACTGGTCGGCAGCACAAAGGAACTGGCAAAGCTCCCGACTGCCAAAGAACTGCGTAACTCCAATGAGGAGATCGTGTTTGATGGCGATGTGGCCGGCGCACACTTCATTATTTATAAGAGCGGCCTGTTTATTTACAGCCGCAGTGGACATGCCACTGTTTATGCAGTGGATCGCTGCACGGAGATCGAATACCCGTGTGTGTATGCAGATGAGGGCGGCCTGAATGTTACGGCCGGATGCAAGCACAGAGTCAAGATGGACCGCGACGGACAGAAGCACCTCATCATGATTGTGCCGGAAACGGAGTACATGAATGGCCCGTGGGCGATGCCGCTGGATGTTGTTGGTACACACCGGCTGGATCATAACAGTGACAGCCGCGAACAGAGCCACAGCGATTTCAGCCTGAGCAACGATGGTACGGACTGGGAAAACAAAGCAGTCACACCAGATTTCACGGATGTGCAGGAGGCGGAAGAACGGGAAGAGGAGCTGTGCAGGAAGCTGGAAGAAGCAAAAAAGAAGCTGACAGATAAGCAGAGAGAAGTGATCCGGCATGCCTTCTATGAAGATCCGGATCAGACACAGGAGGAGATGGCAAAGAAGATGAACTGTTCCCAGCCGATGGTCCACAAGCATCTGGATGCGGCACTCAAAAATCTTCGTAAGGGTATGGGGTTATAATTCCACCCCTCAAACCTGACTAAGTGCAAGGGGGCGATAAGCCCCCGGAAAGGAGTGCACACAAATGAAAAAAGTATATATCTGTTCACCGTATCGGCCGACTGGGCAGGACCCGGAGGCAGAGCGAAAGCGGAATGTAGAAAAGGCACAGACAGCCTGCAGGCTTGCAATCGATGCCGGGTATCTGCCGCTTGCACCGCATCTCTATTTTACCCAGATGCTCAATGACGATCAGCTGTTCGAGCGCTTTCTCGGTATGGCCTACGGCAGCCTGTGGCTGGACGAGGCAGATGAGATGTGGGTGATCGGTACGGAGCTTTCGGATGGAATGAAGCAGGAGCTGGAATATGCCCGGAAGAAAAATATCCGGGTCACGATGAAAAAAGTCTGATGCCGATGGTTATAAAAGCACCTGAAAATCTGGCTATGTGAAAGGGGCGGCAAAGCCCCGGAAAACAAATAAAGGAGATAAACAATATGTGTAAGAACGAGTACGAAGTGAAGATGCAGGCAATGGATCTCATGAGTGCGGCCATCAATGATGTGGTGTGTGCCATGGATGCAATCGATAAGTTCGCTGAGGCGTTTGGCCTTTGCGAAGACCAGGAAGCAGAGCGCGAGAAGGATCTGAAGATTCTGATCGATGCGGTGTGCGAACAGGAACCGGGCATTCCAAAGTGTACGGTGGACCGTGTCATCCGTACTGCTTTTGACCTGCTGGAAGATGACGAAGAGGAGGATGAGGATGATGAGTAAGGAACTGCTTTTGAAGCTGGCTGCGGATTATTCCGTTCTGGCGGAGGATCTGAAGAAGCTGGCGGGTGAGGAAGCCCCGGCGGAGAGCGAGAAGGAAGAAAAGGTGGATGTGCCTTTCGAGGTTGAGGAGAAGAAAGAGCCGCCGAAGCAGGAAAAGAAACCGGAGAAGAAGTACACGATGGCGGATGTCCGCAAGAAACTCTCCAGCCTTTCTTCCGGCGGCAAGACCGCAGAGGTGCGTGAGCTTCTGGTCAAGCACGGAGCAAACCGCCTTTCCGAGATCAAGCCGGAGGACTACGCCGTGTTGATGGAGGAGGCAGAGAATCTGTGAGTGCGCATTCTGAAAAAGGACCATCCAGCTCGGAACGCTGGATAAACTGTACACCGAGTGCAAAGCTCTGTGCCGATATGCCGGATGTATCGACCAGCTTTGCACAGGAGGGCACTGATGCCCATGAGGTGTGCGAGTATGAACTGAAGAAGGCTCTGGGGCAGAAGATGGCCTGCCCGGTGGAGAACCTTACTTATTATAATCCGGAAATGCAGGAGTGTGCAGACGGATACCGGGATTATGTCATGGAACTGGTGGAGGAAGCAAGGCAGCGGACAAAGGATGTGGTTGTGCTGGTGGAGCAGAAGATCCAGTACGAACGCTTTGTCAAAGGCGGCTTCGGCACAGCAGACTGCATCATCATCGCAGATGGTGTCCTGAATGTGGTTGATTTTAAGTATGGACTTGGAGTGGAAGTCTCTGCGATCGGGAATACCCAGATGCGCATTTATGCGTTGGGCGCACTGGAAATCTTCGACCCGCTGTACGACATCGATACCGTACAGATGACCATCTACCAGCCCCGGAAGGCAAACATCTCGGTGGATTCCATTTCCCGTAATGAATTGTATGACTGGGCAGAGCATGTGCTGAAACCGGCTGCACTGGAAGCGGACGAGGGCAATGGCGAGTTCCATGCCGGCCACTGGTGCCGCTTCTGTAAAGCACGCCATATCTGCCGGGAACGGGCAAAGAAGAATCTGGAACTGGCTGCCTATGAGTTTGCCGCGCCGCCTCTGCTTTCGGATGAGGAGATCGTGGAGATTCTGGAAAAGGTGGACAGTCTCCTTCGCTGGGCAAACGATGTGAAAGAGTATGCCCTGCAGGAAGCAGTTGCTGGTAAGAAGTGGGACGGCTATAAGCTGGTGGAAGGCCGATCCATTCGCAAGTACACCAGCGAGAAGTCTGTCGCAGAAGCAGCAGCCGCCGCCGGGTACGATCCGTATGAGAAACGGGTGCTGGGCGTGACCGAGATGCAGAAGATGATGGGCAAAAAGAAATTTGAAGAAATTCTGGGGGCAATGGTTATAAAACCCCAGGGCAAACCTGTCTTAGTGTCAAGGGATGATAAGCGTCCTGAGATGAATACGATAAACGATGATTTCAAGGAGGAAAATTAATCATGGCAAACAAAATGACAAATCCGATGAAGGTGATCACTGGTCCGAAGACCCGTTGGAGCTATGCAAATGTGTGGGAGCCGAAGAGCATCAACGGCGGCACGGCGAAATACTCCGTGTGTCTGCTGATCCCGAAAGAGGATACGGTGACGGTCGAGAAGATCAAGAAGGCAATCGAAGCCGCCTACAAGGAAGGCGAGGCAAAGCTGAAGGGCAATGGCAAGAGCGTACCTCCGCTGGCTGCTCTGAAGACACCGCTGCGTGATGGCGATGTGGAGAAGCCGGATGATGAGTCCTACGCAGGGCATTACTTCCTGAACGCCAACAATACGACTGCTCCTGGCATCGTGGATGCCGACCGCCAGCCGATCCTGCAGCGTTCCGAGGTGTACTCCGGTGTGTATGGCCGTGCATCCATCTCGTTCTATGCATTCAACAGCTCTGGCAGCAAGGGCATCGCGTGTTCGCTGAACAACCTGCAGAAGATCGCCGATGGTGAGCATCTGGGCGGTAAGGCAAGCGCAGAGGAGGACTTTGCAACGGAAGAGGACGACGATTTCCTCAGCTGATGATGGGAGGGGTGGTCCGCTGCCCCTCTTTTTTTAACTTTTTTCTGTCGGGACACGGCAGAATTACATAAATTCTGGAGGGAAAATTATGCCACATGTATTGGAAATCAAAGGTGGTGAGCTGCTCACCCCGTTTAATGTGTTTGATGTGATGGATGCGGTCGAGGACTATATGGGAACCGACATCCGGCAGTATCTGGAGGAGTATCTGGAAGGTGTGGAGAGCGATGCAGAGGAGATCACGGATGACGAGATCGCGGATCACTACAAGCAGGTACTTCTGAATATTCGGGATGAGACCGAGGAGGTTCTCAGGCTGATTGAAAAGCCCCGGATGGACCGGAAAGCGATCCGGGAAACACTGAACCTTATTGTAAAGATGATCGGAAGGGAGAAATAAGATGAAGGTAGGAAGAAGTTTGCAGGAAGTGCTGATGGAGCTTCAGCGGCAGAACCAGGCAAAGAAAGACTATATTGCTCCGGCGCAGAGCATGAGGCTGGAAAAGGATGGACGGACTTTCCAGATGGGGGAGCAGGCTCCTTTTGCAACCACACAGCTGTTCCATCGTCAGCTGGCATCCACGCTGGCGATCCCGGCAAAGTATTATGACCTGATGCAGAAAGAAAAGCCGGAACTGCTGGCAGAGAATGTGAACGTCTGGCTGGATACCAGACAGAGCAATTACATGATCCGGTCGATGGATTATGGCGCCGGCCCTGTGGCGAGAGCACTTCTCTCGGAAAGATACAGAAGGATCGACAACATGGAGATCGCCTCTGCGGTGCTGCCGCTGTTTGCAGGTAATGACGGATACAGCGTAGAGAGCTGTGAGGTGACGGAGAACAGACTCTATCTGAAGATTCTGAATAAGCGGCTGGAGATGGAAGTCCGGAAAGGCGATATCGTACAGGCTGGTGTCATAATCTCCAATTCCGAAGTCGGCCTTGGCGCAGTGTCCGTACAGCCGCTGGTGTACCGTTTGGTCTGCACCAATGGACTTATTATTGACGATTTCGGGGAGCGCAGGAACCATGTCGGCCGGCAGGCGAAGATGGCAGAGGACTTCACACTGTACTCGGACGAAACTTTGAAAGCAGAGGACAAGGCCTTTATGCTGAAATTACGCGACACCACAATGGCAGCCATCGAGGAGAGCCGCTTTGCGCAGGTAGTCGATAAGCTGAAAGAAGCGGCCGGTATCCCGATCAAGGGCAATGTGCAGGAAGTCGTGGAACTGACCGGCAGGGAGTTTGGTATCACGCAGGATGAGCAGAACGGTATCTTCAAGTATCTGGTGGAAGGCGGTGACCTTTCCCTTTACGGGCTGACCAATGCGGTCACCCGTGCTTCGCAGGATGTGGAGTCCTATGACCGTGCGACTGCGCTGGAAGGCATCGGCTGGCAGATCATGCAAAGGAGAGAACTGTATGTATAAAAAGAAGCAGAAGAAGGACCAGAAGAAAAAGAAGCAGATCAAGCAGACACCGAAAAAACAGTATACAGACCAGCGAAAGAGCATCAGCCGGATGATGCACAGACGGACTGGGTAAGGAGGTAGCCATGAAGGAATTACACATTGATATAGAAACGTATTCCTCTGCTGACCTTGCCAAGTGCGGCGTCTATAAATACACGGAATCCCCGGATTTTGAGATCCTGCTGTTTGGCTATTCCAGTGACGGCGGTGAGGTCAAGGTCGTGGATCTGGCGTGTGGAGAGAAGCTGCCAAAAGAGATATTGGCCGCACTGGAGGATGAGAGCGTGACGAAGCTGGCACACAATGCCTCATTCGAGCGTGTCTGCCTGTCCCGGTATCTGGGGTATCCGACCGGGGAGTATCTGAACCCGGAGGAGTGGAAGTGTACGATGGTCTGGTCTGCCTATATGGGACTGCCACTGTCTCTGGCCGGAGTCGGTGCAGTGTTGGGGCTGGATAAGCAGAAGATGGGAGAAGGCAAAGACCTGATCCGTTATTTTTGCGTACCCTGTGCACCGACAAAGACCAATGGTGGGCGGACAAGGAATCTTCCCTCCGATGCACCGGATAAGTGGGATGTCTTCAAAAAATATAATGTGCGGGATGTTGAGGTCGAGATGCAGATCCAGCAGAAGCTGGAGCGTTTCCCGGTGCCAGATTCCGTATGGGAGGAATATGCTATCGATCAGGAAATCAACGACCGTGGCGTAAGGATTGATGGCGTGCTGGTACAGAACGCCATTGCAATGGACACCGAGATCAAGGAAGAATTGAAAACAAAGATGCAGGAGCTGACTGCACTTGAGAACCCGAATTCCGTATCCCAGTTGTCCGGGTGGCTTGCTGATAACGGAGTGGAGACAGACAGTCTGGGTAAGAAGCAGGTCAAGGCTCTTATGGAAGAAGTACCGGAGGAGATCCGGGAAGTGCTGCGTCTGCGTCAGCAGCTGGCAAAAAGCAGTGTGAAAAAGTATCAGGCCATGAAGAATGCTGCCTGCTCGGACGGCCGGGCAAGAGGAATGTTCATGTTCTACGGAGCAAACCGCACCGGCAGGTTTTCAGGCCGCCTCATTCAGATGCAGAACCTTCCTCAGAACCATCTGCCGGATCTGGCAGAGGCGAGAGCACTGGTACGGCAGGGAAATCTGGAAGCGGTGAAGATGCTGTATGGGGATGTGCCGGATACATTGTCCCAGCTCATCCGTACTGCATTCATCCCCAGAGAGGGCGCAAGGTTCTATGTGGCAGACTTTTCCGCCATCGAAGCCAGAGTCCTTTCCTGGATCGCAGGGGAAGAATGGCGCATGGAGGTTTTTGCCTCTGGCGGCGATATCTACTGTGCAACGGCCTCCCGTATGTTCGGAGTGCCGGTCGTAAAGCATGGTGAGAATGGTGAACTGCGGCAGAAAGGGAAACAGGCGGAACTCAGCTGTGGTTACGGCGGCTCCGTTGGCGCATTGAAAGCGATGGGCGCTTTGGAACTTGGCATGAAAGAGGAAGAACTGAAACCGCTGGTGGATTCCTGGCGGTCAGCGAATCCGAACATCGTCCGGCTCTGGGGCGAGATCGAACGAGCAGCCATCCATGTCATCAAGACCAAAGAGCCACAGCAGGTGAAGTGCCTGCGGTTCACTTACCAGTCTGGTTTTCTCTTTATTTATCTTCCCTCTGGCAGAAAGTTGGCGTATGTGAAACCGAGACTGGGAGAAAACCAGTTCGGCGGAACTTCCATTACCTACGAGGGTGTTGGCGGTACAAAGAAGTGGGAGAGGCTGGAGAGCTTTGGCGGCAAGCTGACCGAGAACGTGATCCAGGCAATCAGCCGTGATATCCTCTGCTATGCCATGCGCACACTCCGCTGCTGTTCCATTGTGATGCATGTGCATGACGAGCTGATCATCGAAGCAGACCCACGGGTCAGCCTGGAAGCAATCTGTGAGCAGATGGGACGAACCCCGCCGTGGACACCGGGGCTGGTTTTGCGGGCAGATGGCTTTACTTCGGATTTTTATATGAAGGATTAAGGGACAAGAGAAAAAGGAACAAGAAAAACTGAAAAAAATTAAGAGAAACAGGTTATAAAAGACCTCCGAAAATCTGGCGTGGTAGAGGGGAGCACTCCCTTACTCTATAGATTTTCGGAGGTCATTTTATTATGTTAGAAGTTTTTGATTATCAGGGTCAGCAGGTTAGGACGGATTATAAGGACGAAGCCGTATGGTTTGTTGCAGCGGATGTGTGTCGGGTGCTGGATATCATCAACCCCACAATGGCAGTGGGGCGTTTGGATGATGACGAAAAGGGTCTAAGTAGTATTGAGACCCTTGGTGGAAATCAGCAGATGGTGGTAGTGAACGAAGCCGGGCTTTATTCTCTGATCCTCACGAGCCGTAAACCGCAGGCAAAGGAATTCAAGCGTTGGGTCACGCATGACGTACTGCCGTCCATCCGCAAGCATGGTCTGTATGCCATTGATGATGTGTTGGAAAATCCGGATTTGCTGATTAAGGCGCTGACAGAGCTGAAGAAGGAGCGCGAAGAGAAGAAACGTCTGGAACTGGAGAATGCAGTCAAGGCACAGCAGATCGCCGAGATGCAGCCGAAAGTTTCCTATTACGATATTGTCCTTGCCTGCCCGGATCTTGTAACCATTACCCAGATCGCAAAGGACTTCGGGATGTCGGCGAAAAAGCTCAATAAGATCCTGAAGGAAAAGAAGATCCAGTTTAAGCAGGGCAGGACATGGTTTTTGTATCAGAAGTATGCCGAGCAGGGCTACACCCAGAGCAAGACTTACCTCTATGACGAGGATAACCATACAGCCATGCATACGCTCTGGACGCAGAAAGGCCGGCTGTTTATTTATGAACTTCTGAAGGCAGACGGGATTTTGCCGGTTATGGAGCGTGAGTAAGGAAATGGAAAGAGAAGCAAGAAGTGTAGGAGGAAAGCGATGAGAGACTTGAATATTGCCTACGGCAACAGCTGCATGGCGAAGAAATGGTCGAATAAGACGATCACCTTTGGGGAGCTGTGCGGCCGGCTGGAAAATACGATAAGAACCACGGAGACAGTCGAGGAATACCAGAAGATGAAGCGCGCCGAGCGTGAAGCTGCCAAGGATAAGGGCGGCTTTGTCGGTGGTCAGCTGAAGGGCGGCAGAAGAAAGAGAGAAAATGTGGTCAGTCGTTCTATGCTGACGATGGATGTGGATAAGGGTGAAAAAGGCTTCATCGAAAGCTATGAGATGCTGGCCTCGTATACCTCTGTCCTCTATACCACCCACGGACACACCCCGGAAGCACCTCGTTTCCGCATCATCATCCCGCTGACCCGTGATGTGACCCCGGATGAATACCAGGCCATTGCCCGGTACTTCGCAGCCGAATGGGGCATCGACCAGTTTGATGAATGCTCGTATCGCCCGCATCAGCTGATGTACTGGCCGACTACGCCATCGAATGGAGAGTATGTCTGTGAAAAGGTGGAGGGCGAATGGCTTGACCCGGATGTTTTTCTTTCTTTGCACCCTAACTGGCAGGACTGTTCTCTGCTTCCGACCAGCAGTAGAGAGAGCGAGGTAAAGGAAAACAGCGGCAAGAAGATGGAGGACCCGGAGGCAAAAGGCGGCGTGGTTGGACTGTTCTGCCGCGCCTATCCGATCCGTGAAGCCATCGACACCTTCCTTTCCAATGTCTATGAGCCGTCTGCCAACATTCCTGGCCGCTATTCCTATATCCCGGCGGATTCCTCTGCCGGCGTGCAGATTTTTGAAGAGAAGTTCGCGCACTCCTTCCATGCATCTGACCCCGCCTGTGGCCGTTCTCTGAATTCCTTTGACCTTGTGCGGGTACACAAGTTTGGGGATGAAGATGAGAAAAAGAGCTTCCAGGCAATGTGTGATTTTGCGATGAGTCTGGATAAGGTCAGGGTGCTGGCGGCAGAGGAGAAGAAAGCGGAAGCCGATATGGACTTCGATGACGGTGAGGACTGGAGAGAGAAGTTAAGGTATATGCCCAGAAGCAAGGTACTGGAGAACAGTGTCTTTAACGAGGTGCTGATCCTTAATAATGACCCGGACTTCCAGAATTTTGCGTTTAACGAGATGGCAAACCGCATCCAGATCACAGGAGAAGTTCCGTGGAACCGCCCGGACGATAACAAGTTCTGGCGCGATGCAGATACCGCACAGCTGAAAGCCATCCTTGATACCCGCTATACCTCATTCTCTACCCGCAATCACGATGTGAGCTTTCTGAAAGTGGCGGACGACCGCAGTTTCCACCCAGTCAGGGATTATTTGGACGGCCTGCCGTCTTGGGACGGTAAGGAACGGGTGGATACCCTGTTGATTGATTATTTTGATGCGGACGATACTCTGTATGTCCGTGCGGTGACCCGGAAGATGCTGGTGGCAGCAGTCACCCGTATCTACCATCCCGGCACGAAGTTTGACTCTGTTCCGGTATTAGATGGTAAGCAGGGTATAGGAAAAAGTACGTTCTTAAAGGATCTGTGTGGAGAGGAATACTATGCCGACAACCTGAGTCTGACGGACATGAACGATAAGGCTGCCGCAGAGAAACTGCAGGGATTCTGGATCGTTGAGATTCCGGAGCTCGCCGGTATGAAGAAGGCGGACATCGAAAAGGTGAAGGCCTTCATTACGACCACCGATGATAAGTATCGTCCTTCTTACGGACGCACCGTGGAATCCCACCCGCGGCAGTGCGTAGTGATTGCCAGTGTCAACGGTGAGAGGGGATACCTGCGTGATATCACCGGCAACCGCCGCTTCTGGGTCGTTAAGCTGAAGCAGACAGAGCAGAAGCGTAAGTGGCACTTTACACAGGAGGAGAAAGACCAGATCTGGGCGGAAGCCAAGAAGTACTATGAAGAAGGGGAGAAATTGTATTTAGAGGGTGAGCTGCTGGAGAGTGCAGAAATGGAACAGAAGAAGGCGATGGAGCTGGATGAGCGTCAGGGAATTGTCGAAGATTACCTGAATATGCTTCTGCCGGAACGCTGGGAGAAGATGGACCTCTATGCGAGAAGAAGCTATATCAACGAGAAGGATGGGCCGACGGTAGAAAAGGGAACGGTGAAGAGGGAGTATGTCAGCAATGTGGAGATCTGGAGCGAGTGCTTCGGACGCTCGCCGTCTGATATGAAACCTGCGGATTCTTATTCTATCGCCGCGCTCATGACGCAGATTCCGGGCTGGGAGAGATCGAAAGACTGTAGGAAAAAGGGAATCTACGGAAAGCAGAGAGTGTACGTCAGAACAGAGGAACAGGAAAAGTAAGAAAAATCAAGGGAACAGGGAACAAGTGACAGGAAAGCGGTAAAAGAAAACAGGTAACAAGGGAACAGGAGAACAAGCAAAACGCAAAAGAAAAACGTATAGCGGAGAGGGCGGGGTGGGCGGTAGCTAAGTTCAAAAGGTGTCAACTATATGGGACAAGACCAACTTTTTCTATATAGAGTCTTTTGGTAAAAAGAAAAAACAGAAGAGTGTGTAATACGCATATAGGGGAAATAGCTATATAGAGAAAAAAGCGTGCTTGTTGTGAACCTGTTCCTTTTTACTTTATATCAACCCTAAAAAATAGCGTAAATACAAGGAAAAACGGGAAAATGGCAAAGGGGAACAGAAGCCGAAAAAAGACAACAGATAAGGAAAAACGAAACAAGAAGGATGGCGCGGTGCCGCGCAGGGCGGGTTTTGGGGTATAGAGGAGATTAAGAATATGAGGGAGAGAGACGTAGAGCAGAAATTAAGGAGCGAGGTAGAAAAGAGGGGTGGCAGGTGCTTTAAGTTTTTGTCTTCCGTATCTGGTGTGCCAGATCGGCTGCTTTTACTTCCCGGTGGTCTAGTAATTTTCGTGGAACTGAAGAAAGAGGGCGAGAAGCCAAGGAAGCTGCAGGAGGTACAGATGCGAAAAATAAGGGAATTGGGGTTTCATGTCCGGGTCGTGGACAGCGAACAGGGAATTCAGGAATTAATGAGGGAGATAGAAGATTGGAAAAGTTAAAGAGGGAGAATATGCACGAGTACCAGAGGTACTGTGTGGATTTCATAGAGACCCATGAAGAGGCAGCTGTATTGTTGGATATGGGACTGGGCAAAACAGCGATCGCACTGACTGCAATCTTTGATCTGGTCTATGACTTCTTTCTGGTGAGAAAGGTGCTGGTGGTGGCACCGCTTAGAGTGGCGAGAGATCAGTGGATCGCGGAAGTCGGAAAATGGGAGCATTTGTCGGATTTGAGGGTAAGCGTGGTGGTAGGTAGTGAACAGGAGAGAAAGGTCGCACTTATGCGAAGCGCGGATGTGTATGTGATAAATCGTGAGAATGTGGCATGGCTGGTAGAAAAAAGCGGAGCCGTTCTGGATTTTGACATGCTCGTGGTGGATGAGCTGAGTTCTTTTAAGAATTCAGACAGTAAGAGGTTCAAGGGGGTGATGAAATTAAGACCGAAGATAAAAAGAACGGTAGGTCTGACAGGCACACCTGCATCCAACGGCTTAATGGATCTCTTTGCTGAGTATAAGCTTCTGGATAAGGGAAAGCGGCTGGGAAGGTTCATTACGAGGTACCGGGCTGATTACTTCAAGCCGGACAAGATGAACGGAGCAGTGGTCTACTCCTACAAGCCGCTCCCGTTTGCTGAGGAGGAAATCTATAAAAAGATTTCTGACATGACCATTTCCATGAAGTCTACGGATTACTTACAGATGCCGGAAAAGGTCGTGACCGAGTGTATGGTCACGATGGATGAAAAGGAAAAGAAAAAATATGATGAGCTGAAAAAAGAATTGGTGCTGAACATGGGGAAAGAAAACGAGATCACAGCAGCAAATGCAGCTGCTCTCTGCGGAAAACTATCCCAGCTGGCGAATGGTGCAATCTACACCGATGACAAAAAGGTGATGCAGTTCCATGATAAAAAGCTGGATGCCCTGGAAGACCTGATTGAGGCCGCCAATGGAAAACCGGTTCTGGTAGCGTACTGGTACCAGCATGATCTGGAACGGATCAGGAAAAGACTGGATGAGAAGAAGATCGAGTATGACAAGATCGACAGCGGCGAGAGCATTAAGCGGTGGAATGCCGGTCAGCTTCCGGTCGGTCTGATCCACCCGGCTTCTGCCGGTCATGGGCTGAATCTTCAGAGCGGCGGCAACTGTATCATCTGGTTTGGAATCACATGGTCGCTGGAACTTTACCAGCAGACCAACGGAAGATTGTGGCGGCAGGGACAAAATTCTCAGACGGTGGTTATAAATCATATCATCACATCTGGCACTATAGATGAGAGGATTCTCCGGGTGCTCAAAGGTAAGGATGCGACACAGGAGGAGCTGATCGATGCAGTAAAAGCTAACTTAGGAGGATAAAAAGATGGCAAGTGAATTTGAACCGTATGAGAATCTGGCTAATGCGATTATTATTTCGGCAGCAGAGGACTACCGGGTCGCACTCCGCAGACAGATGCGGCATCCCGACGGTCAAGAGACAAAACACACAGTGGACCGTTTGGAGAACTTTTTCCGATCGGCATGGTTTGGAGTGTTGACGGATGTTGACGGTGAGTATCTGATGGCCCGTATCAGAAAAGAAGTTGAAGCAGCATAAAACGGGAAACGATGACAAACAAAGACAAAACATGCCAATCCGAGTGGAATAAAAATTCGGAGGTATGCAAGATGAGCATTATGTGGAAGTACCTGGATAAGAGAGCGGCAGCAATTAAGGCTATCGGTGATTACGATAATATGCAGTTCATTATCCGCAATACAAAAGATGAGATTACGGTTGAGAGTGACAGAATGGTGGGTGTGGGAAGCCCGAACATGGATGGCATGCCACACGCCCACAATCCGCAGGCGGGAGAGGAGAGGATTCTGGATGGCATCGAGAAAATTGATATTCTGAAAGAACGGTATCGGCAGGCGGTCGAGTACATGGACTGGTTTCAGCCAGCGTGGGATGGTCTGACGGAAGATGACAAGTATGTTCTGGAATGCTTCTATCAGACGGAAAGCAGCGATGTGAATCTGATCTGCGACCACTTCGGTATTGAACGTTCCTCAGCTTATAACAAAAAGAACCGTGCGCTGGACAAGTTGGTCACACGGCTCTATGGCAAGGATTAATTCACGGGGCTCCGAAAGGGGCCTCGATTTTTTTTGCCGTTTTGTGGATTTTTTGTGATGAGTAAAATCGTGGACGACTTTATGGCAGGAGTGTGTTATGATGGGAGCATGAAAAAAGGCCAGACGAGAATGGCCGGAGCAAATGAGTAAAATCGTGGACGACATGGCGGACAAAGTGTGCTATGCTAGTACCATGAAAATAGGCCCGGAGGAAATCCGGGAGAGCAGAAGCCTTGGAGGATTGATTCCCCCAGGGCTATTTTTATGCCCGGAAGGGGGAGGATAAGATGGGCAGAAAGAACCGACCTGTAAAAATACGTAAGAAGTCGCTTCCTGATGTCACCAGAATTCAGCCGCCAAAGCGGATGGACATCTGGTACGCACATTTGAGAGAGAACACTGGAACCTCAGTGCAGGAGGGCAGTCGTCCGGTGCTGGTCATCAGCAATGATATGGCAAATAAGAATTCTGATGTGGTCACTGTGATCCCGCTGACTAGTCAGATGAAGAGAATTGAACTGCCGACGCACTGCATTATTCATGATCTGCTGGACGAGGATTCTGTTGTTCTGGCAGAGCAGATCACTGCAATTCCGAAGTGGAGATTACACAGGAAACTGTGCAGCTGCACGGATGAAGTGCAGGTAAGTGAAATAGAAAGAGCTGTAAAGGTACAGCTTGGATTGGAGGACGAAACCAATGAGTAAGATCATCACCTGTGAACAGGTCAGCAATGGCCATCCAGATAAGATCTGTGACCAGATCGCAGATGCCATCGTGACCGACATTCTCCAGCATGACAGGAACGCCCGTGTGGCGATCGAGTGTCTGCTGAAAAAGAGCCAGCTCTTTATTGCCGGCGAAGTCACCACCGATTATCGGCCAAACTATCAGCAGATCGTTCACGATGTGTTCAACCGCATCGGTACCGAAAAGTTGGGGTGGAATCTGACCGAGCTTCTTCGCATCGGCATTCTGGTGGACAAGCAGTCGCCGGATATTGCGCTTGGTGTGGACAAGGGCGGTGCCGGTGATCAGGGAATTATGTATGGCTACGCCACCAACGAGACGGCAGAGCAGATGCCGATCCCGTACATGGTCGCCACCAAGTTCCTGCAGCTGTTGAAGAACCATCCGTCTAAGATGTTCCGGGCAGATGCCAAGGCGCAGGTCAGCTACGATTACGACACCGGTCGTATCACCACCTTCCTCTGCTCCGTGCAGCACAGCCCGGATGTGGAGGTCAGCGACTTCCGGCACATCATCGAATCCATGATGGTGCTTGCCGCCTGCGAGTATGGACTGGACGGTGATTTCACGAAGCTGGTCAATCCGACCGGTCGTTTTGTGCTGGGTGGCAGTTACGCTGACTGTGGTGTGACTGGTCGGAAGCTGGCGTGCGATACCTACGGCGGCATTGGTCGCATGGGTGGCGGTGCTCTGAGCGGTAAAGACCCCACCAAGGTGGACCGCTCTGCAGCATACATGGCGAGGAAGATTGCCAAGGACATTGTGCAGGCGGGCTACGCTGACAAGTGCGAAGTCCAGCTGGCTTACGCCATCGGCGTGGTGCAGCCGGTCGGTGTGTCGGTGGAGTGCTTCGGTACGGAGCATCAGTCCCTTGACTTCATCGAAGCCTACGTCCATGACAGCTATGACCTGACCCCGCAGGGTATCATCAAGCGGCTGGGACTGCTGGATGTAGATTACAACAAGGTCAGTGCTTACGGTCACTTTGGTAAGGCTGGTCTTCCGTGGGAGGACTGACCCATGCCGTACAGACCAAAGACACCGTGCCGTCATCCCGGCTGCCCGGAGCTGGTGGAACCCGGCCGGCTTTACTGTGAGAAGCACCTGCCTCTCCACCCAGAGGTCATTCGCCCGGCGGCGAAGCGTGGATACAACAGGCGGTGGCAGAAAGCCAGAAAGTCGTATCTCGAAGCACATCCGCTCTGTGTGCAGTGTGCCAAGCAGGGCAAGTATGTCCGGGCAACGGTGGTGGATCACATCATTCCGCACCGTGGTGACCAGAAACTTTTCTGGGACCAGAACAACTGGCAGCCACTCTGTAAGAGCTGCCACGATAAGAAGACGCTGACCGAGGACATCAACCCGACCTACACCTACTGACACCCCCGCCGGGGCCGGGGTCACTTCTCTACAGTGAGGTCACACGGAGACCGGTGCCCCCTTTTCTGTGAAAAAGCGCAAAATTGATAGGCCGGGGGGTCAGAGGATTAACGGCGCAAAATGAAACAGGAAAATGTACAGGCATCGGAGCTTCGGTTCCGGTGCCATTCTTTTTCCCCGAAATGAACCAAAGTGTGTGAAACTTCTCGTAAACAGGGAGCTTTCGCACATTTTAGCTTGTTCCGGGAGGAGCAGGGGCGAGCGGGAATCGGCCGCCGCAACAACGATCCAACTTGGCGGGGCAGTGCCGATTTCCACTTCGCCGCTTTTCGCATGAATTATGAGATTTTTCTAAGAAACCGCCGAAGAAACGGCGAAAAATGAGAGTGAGGTGAGGGCAGATGGAAGATTACACGGCTGAGATGATCAGGGACATGGCTTTTTCCTTCTGCCCTCAGTGCGGTACGGCAATCGTACCAAACCATAAAGGCAGACCACGGAAGTTCTGCTCACCGGAATGCCGGTCACGGTGGAACAACACCCACCCGAAACCAGAGAACTGGAAGACCGTGCGGTCAAAGATCTGTCCGGTGTGCGGCAGGGAGTTTTCCTACCGGCACCAGTATGGTCTGGAACGGAAATATTGCAGCCGTGCCTGTGCAAACAAAGGACGCTGGAAGGAGGGCGATGCAAATGGAAGAACCGCTGAACATAGAACGTGATGTGGTAAAGAACGGTGTCCGGCTGGACTGTGTGTTTGAGGGCTATGAGTACCGCCCGGAGAGAGAAGAAGTCCGAAGCCAGCGGCTTGCAGGGTTTGAATGTGTGGAGATCGCAGAAAACACAGGGCTTTCTTTGGAACAGGTCACAGATTACTGCCGGGAACTGGGTCTGCCGGAAACGGGGAGCTGCCAGTTACAGCCATCGGATGGGTCGGGGGAACGGCGCTGTCCGGTTTGCGGACGGATTCTCGTGCAGAGAGGGAACAGTGGTCGGAGACGGTTCTGTTCTCCTGATTGCCGGGAGGAATATTACAGGCAGCATAAGCCTTTTCGGATCGCGGTCTGTAAAAACTGTGGAAGGGAGTTCCATGCCGTAGATGAAGGAAAACGGCAGCGGAAGTTCTGCAGTCTGAATTGTTACTGGGATTATCGATACGGGATGAAGGGAGTGGATGAGGGTGAGTAAGATTATCGGTGTGTTTCCGATGTTCAACACCGGGGGTATCTGTGTACATGCGATTGACGATGCGGAAGATAAGGTCCTGGCATCCGTGAACGGGGAAAACCCGGAATGGTGCGAGATGGCTGAACAGCCGCAGGAAGATGGAGATGAGATGGAGTCGGGCTTTTTGTTCGGCTCCTTTTTCGTGCCGTTCTCCGGGGTCATGCGCATGTGAATCTGAATTAGGAGGGCTTACATGAAAGCGACTGCTGAACTGAAGATGCTGCCGGTGTCCGTACTCAAGCCGGCCGCATACAATCCCCGGAAAAAGCTGAAGCCGGGGGATAAAGAGTACGAGAAGATCAAGAACTCCATCACGGAGTTCGGGTTCGCAGATCCTTTGGTGGTCAATGCCGATATGACGATCATCGGCGGCCACCAGAGACTGACCGTAGCGATGGAGCTGGGCTACACCGAAGTGCCTTGTGCGGTGGTGGACATCGACAAGACCAGGGAGAAAGCCCTGAACATTGCGCTCAATAAGATTACGGGTGCATGGGATGATTCTCTGCTGGCTGATCTTTTGAAGGACATCGAGGATTCCAACTTCGACCTTGGTAAGACCGGCTTTGAGCCGCCGGAGATTGAGACGCTGTTCAACAAAGTCCACAGCAAAGAGGTCAAGGAAGATGACTTCGATGTGGAATCCGAGCTGAAGCAGCCATGCTTCTCCAAAGATGGTGACCTCTGGCATCTGGGAAAGCACATTGTTCTGTGCGGTGATTCCACCAAAGCAGAATGCTACGACACCCTGATGGACGGAACCAAGGCAAATCTGGTCCTTTCCGATCCCCCTTATAACGTGGATGTGGAAGAGACTGCCGGTAAGATCATGAATGACAACATGGGCGATTCGGAATTCTACCAGTTCCTTCTGGCAGCTTTCCAGCAGATGCACGGCCATCTTGCAGACGACGGTTCCATCTACATCTTCCATGCAGATACGGAAGGGCTGAACTTTAGAAAGGCATTCAAGGATGCCGGGTTCTACCTGTCCGGGTGCTGTATCTGGAAGAAGAATGCGCTGGTGCTGGGCCGTAGTCCTTACCAGTGGCAGCACGAACCGTGTCTCTACGGCTGGAAGCAGAAGGGAAAGCACCAGTGGTATTCCGACCGGAAGCAGACGACCATATGGGAGTATGACCGGCCGAAGTCCAACAAGGACCACCCGACCATGAAGCCCATTGGCCTGATGAGCTATCCGATCCGCAATTCCACTATGACCAACGGCATCGTCCTCGATCCGTTCCTCGGCAGCGGCTCGACCCTGATCGCCTGTGAGGAGACCGGCCGTGTGTGCCGGGGTATCGAGCTGGACCCGAAGTTCGTGGATGTGATTGTGAAGCGGTACATCGAACACAGCGATGGTCACTACGATGATGTGTTTGTTGTCCGTGACGGCCAGAAGCTGAAGTTCGAGGAAGTGGCAACCTTCGAGCCGGAAAGAGAGGTCGCTGATGGAGAATAAACAGTTGACCCTCGGCAGCCTCTTTGATGGCTCCGGGGGTTTTCCGTTAGGCGGGCTTTTGACCGGGCAGATCACTCCGGTGTGGAGCAGTGAGATCGAGCCGTTTGCCATCCGGGTCACGTCGAAGCGTCTGCCGCAGGTGAAGCACTACGGGGATGTGTCTGCCATCAGCGGAGCAGACCTGCCGCCCGTGGACATCATCACCTTTGGCAGTCCCTGTCAGGATATGTCCATCGCCGGTAAGAGAGATGGTCTGGATGGATCACGGTCCAGTCTGTTTTACGAAGCAATCCGAATCGTGAAAGAAATGAGGTGTAAGACCAATGGAGAAAAACCAAGATTTATCGTGTGGGAGAATGTGCCAGGGGCCTTCTCCTCAAACAAAGGGCAGGATTTCAAAGCAGTCCTCGAAGCAGTCATCGGTGTTAAAGAACCGTCCGCCTCGGTGCCTGCATCTGAGAAGAAAGGATGGCCCGACGCTGACTACTACGTGGGAGACGGATGGAGCGTCGCGTATCGAGTTCTTGATGCACAATGGTGGGGCGTTCCCCAAAGAAGAAAACGTATCTACCTTGTCGCAGATTTTGCAGACCAGAGTGCCCCAAAGGTATTATTTGAGTCCGAAGGCGTGTCTCGGTATTCTGCGGAGGGCTTCCGTGCGTGGCAAAGAGCTGCCGCCGGTGCTGAAAGCGGCACTGGAGAGGCAGGCTTCAGCGGAGCAGGAGGACGGATCTGTCTGAACGACCAGGGCGGTAAGCAGATGGATGTTTCCCAGGATGTGACCGGAACTCTCCGGGCAGAGGAGCATGGACATCAGCCGTGTGTTCTGGAAGCTGCCGGTTTCTGTACCGAGCATTCGGCGGATGCCAGAAGCATCGGATACGAGGAGGAACGCTCACCGACCCTTCGGGCTGGTGTTGTGCCTGCCGCCATCGCACTGGAAAATCATCCTGCTGACAGTCGGGTGAAGATTTCCGAGGATGGTAAGGTGCAGACACTGACAAGTCGGTGCGGTACAGGTGGCGGTAATGTCCCGATGGTCATGGACGCTGTTGAAAATTCAGTGGAAAGCCCGGTGAAAGAAGTTGAAAACTCCCCGGCAGTCACGCTGAAGATCCGTTCCGGTTGCGAGGGTGGCGGCAAGGGAGCCATCTGGCAGGAAGAAAAATCTGCCACTCTCGGCTGTAACAACGATCAGACACTGTTCGTTCCGAAATGCTATGGTGTCTGCTCCAAAGCCAGTCATTCCATGATGTCCGACAATCCGCATAGCGGTTTTTATGAAGCGGAGACCTCCCGGACACTGGATCGCAGTGGTGGCGACCCGACCTGCAATCAGGGCGGCATCTGTGTGGTAGAGCCGGTCGCCTTTACCCAGAACCAGAGGGATGAAGTCCGGGATCTGGGAGAGAAGTCAGCGGCACTGGCAGCAGAGCCGGGGATGAAGCAGCAGACCTTCGTCCTGCAGGGCAACATGATCGGCCGCAAGGATGAGAACGGTCCGCAGGGGGATGGCGTCAATGAGGATGTCTGCTTTACACTGGATGCCACTGACCGCCATGCAGTCTGCGTACCGGAGGATGTGTATGCCATGACCACCAGCTCCTATATGTAGGTGGCAAAAGAAGTCGCACCGACCCTGATGGCACGGGACTACAAAGACCCAACCACTATCGCACCGGTGCCGCATCTGAACGAGGGTGTCATGGGAACCGTGGCAACCGGGGCACATCCCAGCGGCTTCAACGGGCAGGATGCCTTCAATGACCGTCTGGTCATCGACAATCCGGAAGCACAGCCCGCACCTGTGACCTATACCGTCCGCCGTTTGACACCGACCGAGTGTGCCAGACTGCAGGGATTCCCTGACTGGTGGTGCAGAGATCTCGGAACGGAAAACCCAACCGAGGAAGATCTGGCGTTCTGGGCGGATGTGTTTGAAACACACCGTAAGATCGTGACCCATGCCAAGAAGCCGAAGACGGAGAAGCAGATCCGGAAATGGCTGGCTGACCCGTATACGGATTCGGCAGAGTACCGTATCTGGGGCAACGGCATTTGCTTAGCCAACGCATTCTTTGTTCTGGCCGGCATCGCGTGGTGTGCAGGTCTGGAAGAATAAACTGGCCCGCTATATTACTAGGTAGAAAGCGACCTGTTGATATGGTGGGCTTACATATTGGTCCTATTTACACAACAGATTTTGCGGTCCCTTGTGTAAATGGTCGAACATGAAGAATATCGGGAAATGGCCTTGCTATTCATCCGTTTTAGAGTGATATATGTGCTACCGAAAAGAACATCGGGATGCACAAAAACAAATGAACGAAAAGGAGCGATGAATTATGTTGAAATTTAAACTGAACGTAGCCGAGAGAAAGACCCTCGCAAAACGCATGGAGGAGCTGACCGGCATCCACCCTTACTATACCAAAGCACCTCTGTATTCTTACGACATCGGGAGCTACACCATCGACCGGAATGGCAACCTTCTGGTCGAGCCGGAGAATGCAGATGCCGAGCTGCTGACGACCCTGCTGAATGAGGGACTGATTCGCGGCGGCGAGAGTATTGAGAGTACGGATGACCAGCCGGAGGACACAGAGCTGACAGCGGATATGGATGAGGAGCCTGTGACCGAAGCGGAAACTGAGCAGATGCCCGAAGCAGAGCTGGAGGTTCTGGACGAGCAGGAATCCGAAGATGCAGATACCGCAGAAGATGAACCTGCGGAAGCAGGAGCCGAGGATGCATTGGAGCCGGACAATACGGCTGAGGATGATACCATAGAGGATGAGCCGGATGCAGAATCGCAGGAGACAGAAGATCAGCCGGAAGAGGTGCCGCTGGACTTGGAACTTGCATTCCCGGTCAGCCAGCACAACGGTGTGACTCTCCGCAACCTGGTCAACCTTCTTTACAGCCGCGGCAAGCTCATCGGCAAGGCGACTGGAGGACACTTCCATGTGGAAGAGGGGCTGGTCGAGAAGCTGAAGGACGATAGCTGCACCTTTGCCATCATGAACTTCATCAATGCGGTCAGCGACTATGAGACTGAACATGGTGCTGCACTGGAAGGCCTGAAAATCACCACCGAGAAGGTCACCTTTACCGGCTTCCCGACTGCACCGGACCACGAACATCTGACGGCTTTTGCACAGCTGGCGGTGCTGATGAACCAGCAGGCTATCAGCCAGAAGCGCATCCAGGCAAAGGATGTCAACGATGAGAATGAGAAATACGCACTCCGCACATGGCTCCTGCGGCTGGGGATGAACGGTCCGGATTTCAAAGAGACACGCAAGATCCTCATGGAGAACCTTTCCGGCCATGCGGCTTTCCGCACGGATGAGGAAGCACAGAAGTTCCTTGCAAGGGAAAAGGCAAAACGGGATGCCCTGAAAGCCGCGAAACTGGCGGCACAGAACGGCAATCCTGCCACAGGGGAAACGGTCGCACCGGATACGACCCGGCCGACACAGCCCGACTGTGGGGCAGACACGGCGCAGATGCTGGAGGCGGGAGCGTAAGCTCCCAATCCCCCAATGGGGGCCGGAAAATATGCGAGACCCTCTTCCATTGTACCGATATTAGCTCTGAAAATGTACATTATCAAGCGGATAAACTGCAGAAATGTACACGATCATTCTGCCTTATATTTGTCGAATATATGTTCTTTTATATCCTTGCTATTATCCGCACCTGACGGTAATATGCACATACCGAAAGGGAAAACAAGGAAAAAACAAAGGAGAACATACCATGAACGATAAAACAAGAGAGCAGATTGAAGCCATGAAGAACCAGACCATCGGGGTTGAGATCGAGATGAACAACATCACCAGAGAAAAAGCGGCAAGAAAGGTCGCCGAGTACTTCGGAACCAGAGCATGGAACGCCGCCGGCGAGTACGGATATTACAGCTGGGCTTGCAAGGATGGACAGGGCAGGGTTTGGAAATTCCAGAGGGATGTGAGCATCTACGGACCGGACGCAGAAAAATGCGAACTGGTCACCCCGATCCTCACCTACGACGACATCGAAACCCTGCAGGAGATTATCCGACTGCTCCGAAAGGCAGGCGCAAAGAGCGGCCCAAGCCGCGGATGCGGGGTTCACATCCACATCGGCAAAGGCGACCACACCGCAAAGACCATCCGCAACCTTGTGAATATCATGGCGGCGCACGAACAGCAGATCGGCAGAGCCATCCGAATCGATGCAGGGCGCACCGGACAATATTGCCAGGTGGTCAACCATCGCTTCCTCGACCGGCTGAACCGCGAGAAGCCGACCACCATGCGCAAGCTGGAAGACATTTGGTACGAAGGCAACGGTTCCAGCTGGGAAAACCGAAATGCCCACTACAATTCAAGCCGGTACCATATGCTGAACCTCCATGCCACCTTCACAAAGGGAACCATTGAATTCCGCCTTTTCCAATTCGCAGACCCAGCGGACGGAAAGCGCAATGGACTGCATGCCGGTGAGATGAAAGCCTACATCCAGCTTTGCCTCGCAATGAGCCAGCTTGCCAAGATGGTCAGAACGGCAAGCCCGAAGCCCCAGCAGACCGACAACGAAAAGTACGCGATGCGGTGCTGGATGCTGAGGCTGGGATTCATCGGGGATGAATTTGCAACGGCAAGGGAGATCCTTCTGCGGAACATGGAGGGCAACGCATCCTGGCGGAACAAATAAGCCGGGATGCACGGGCACCTTTTGGGCGGGCAACCGCCCTTGAGGTGGTAGAAGGAGGTGCAGGTTTATGAAAAGCACGTTAAAAAATGAAAACACACCGGGTGGCAGGGCCTTTAAGGTGACCATCACCGAGACCTACCAGAGAACGGTGATCATTTATGAGTCCGAGATGAAAGAGCCTACTGTGGAGGAAACCCAGCGAGTAGCAGAGGACTGGTGGCAGGACAGCCAGATCGAGCTTGGGACAGAGGATTTCCAGGGCGTGGAATTCACTGGCAGGGAGGACGGTGAGGCGGATGTTTGAACTGATTAGCCGAGTTCCATCCAGATATTATCTTGCCTACGGAAGCAACCTCGACATGGAGCGGATGGGAAAGAGATGCCCCTACGCTGTGGTGGTCGGCACGACCGAGATCAAGGGCTACCGGCTCCTGTTCAAAAAGAGCAAGACCGGCTGCTATGCCACCATCGAGCAGGATGCCAATGAAAGCGTACCGGCAGTGGTCTGGAAGCTCTCGGAATATGATGAGCTCCTGCTGGACCGGTACGAGGGCTGCCCAAGATACTACTACAAGAAGCAGTTCCAGCTTCCGGTCTGGAACCTGAACGGGAACCGTATGAAGAAGGCAAAGCCCTGCATCGCTTATGTGATGCACGAGGACCGACGGCTTGGCTGCCCGGATGCCGAGTATTTTGAACTGCTGCGCGGCGGATACAGCGACTGGGAATTTCCGCTGGACACACTGAAGTGTGGACTGGCAGCCAGTATCGGAAGGGCAGAAGCCATCCGGTATCTGAAGAAGCAGCAGATGATGTAAGAGTACACGATCAAAAGCAAAAAACATTGTGCAGTATATGATGCTCATCGGTCTTGATAAATCAGGGCAGAAGAGTGATATATACCATACCGCCAGACAAGAGCGGAGAAAACCGAAGGGAGAGATTCTAATGAAAAACAAGAAATATTACATCGCCTACGGCAGCAACCTGTCGGTGGAGCAGATGGCATACCGGTGTCCGGATGCAAAAATTGCAGGACAGGCGGTGCTGGCAGGCTGGGAGCTTTTGTTCCGCGGCTGCGCCACCATCGCACCGAACCCGAAGAAGAACACGCCGGTTCTGGTGTGGGAGATCTCGGAAAGGGACGAAGGAAACCTCGACCTCTATGAGGGCTACCCGAACTACTACCGCAAGGAAGACCTGAACATTGAACTGCTCCGGGAAGAGGCAGAGCCGGAGATGGTGACCGCAATGGTCTACATCATGGAGAACGACTTCGGGCACCGCGCACCGAGCCGGTATTACTACAAAGTTCTGCATGACGGCTACAAGGCATTCCACTTCCCGATGCACATCCTCGAAGGTGCGCTGAAGGAATGCATGGATAAGGATGCCGCCCAGCGGATGATCGAGGAGGTGCAGGCATGAATTTCGCAGATCAGAAAATGGTCAAGAAGTTGAGAAAAGAGTTCCCGGTCGGATGCCGGATCGTCCTCGATGAGATGGATGACAGGCAGGCACCGCCCATCGGAACGCAGGGAACCTGCAACGGGGTCGATGATGCCGGAAACATCTTGGTGAGCTGGGATACCGGAAGCCATCTAAACGTTGCCTACGGTGCGGACAGTTGCCACCGTGTGGAAACGGATGCCGAGGTCAAGGTGTCGCTCGACCGCCTTGGTAAAACGCGACAGACCGGCCCGCGTTGCCCCAGGTGCGGAGCAAAGCCCGACTGCTACGACCATCAGCAGCAGGCACTCAGCCGAAGGGCGGACATCCAGATCTGCAACCGCTGCGGAACGGAGGAAGCATTAGAGGACATTGCATGGGGCGGACAGCAGAAGATGCATCTTGCAGACTGGGCAATCGTGAAAGGGGGCTGGGTCGAATGAAAGTTCTTCTGATCAAACCGATGGAGCATCCGCAGGTGGTTGACATTGAAAACTCCCTGAAAGAGTTCTACCGCATCCTCGACTGCGACTGCATCACAGCCACCTACCCGTGGGAAGAACGCGCCGCCCTGGTCACCGATGACAACGGTCTGTTCACCGAGAAGTCATTCAGCAGATACATCCCGGAGCTGGAGCAGCCCATCAAGGGAAACTTCTTCATCTGCGGACTGGGAGAGGAGGATTTCGCAGAACTGTCCCAGGACCTGATCCGGAAATTCAAGGAACGCTTCTGGGTGCCGGAGGCATTCGTCAGCATGTTCGGGCAGATGGCAGTCATCCAGATGGATGACGGAACGAAGCCGGAATAAGATACCGCAATCAGAAAAATACCCTCTCGGCCAGAAAAGACCGGGAGGGCTTGGTTTAACAGGAGGAGCCTATGGGACACAGAAAGATGCCTGCTTATGGCGAGAGGGAACACGGCGGCAGATACATTCTGGATGAATACGAATGGTCAAGAAACCACTGCAAGGCGGTGACCATCCGCAGATGGAAAAGGGACCTGAAAAAGAAAGCCAGAGCGCATAACCGCAGGGTGATGCATCAGGCAATGCAGGGCGAGGCCGATTAGACGGAAAATGGGGGCTTTAAAAGAATGAGAACCCCCTTCCAGTTTACTGTATATTACCTCTGGAAAGCAACAATAGCAAGGAGAACCGCCGCCATAATGTACACAAACATCTGGCAGCGGTTTTGTGTATTATACCAAACCAAAACGGGGGATACGAGGCAGAGCCCCAGCCTCTGCTGGGGAGCCTCTTGGGATTCCTTAGAAGAAATCCCTCATGCTCATGCCGACCTCGTTCAGTCGTTCCTCCATGCTGTGGTAGTGCCAATCCTCTTCCTCTTCTTCGTCATCTTCCTCAAGCTCCTCTGGGAAAGGGTCGTGCCGCCATCCGGCTTTCTGGTATTCTTCTTCCCGAATGTCGTTGCGGTCGTAAATGTCCAGCTCGTATTCTTCTTCAAGCTCTGCGATGCGGTTTTCGATTGCGTTTTCAACTTCTGTAATGGTCTTTTTCATGGTTTTTGTCCTCCGTTTTTGGTTTGGTTTTCTTTGCTTTCGTTGTGTGTATAATGCCGCAGAAACACATATATAGCAAGTCAATCAGGGGTCATATATGTACCAAACATGAGGGACGAAGATCGTTGATAATATGAGGTTTTATGGCCTTGCTATCACAGGGCAGTGACGGTAATATACAGCTACAAAAAGCAAAGGAGGACAGCAGAATGGCTGATTGGAGAACATGGAAAAAAGGAAGAAAGACAACATGGCACTGGAACGAATTCGATGGTAGCGGAAGCCGGGAAGGAATCATCACCGAGGTTCATGAAGACCACGCAATCATGGAAGCAGACGGCATGCACCTCTGGATCGACGATGACACGGCAGAGATGTTCAACTAAGAAAAACGGGGAGGGAAACTTCCCCGGATAAACACATAAATCCACCAGTTCAGGGCGCAGATGATCGTGTACTTTAGCCGCTTGATAGTGTCCGGCAGTGACGGTAATATACAGCTACCAAAACGAAAGGGGCAAAGAACATGGAACGCTACACTTACGAGATTATCTTTACACGGCTGGATGGACAGCCGGATGAAATCCAGCAGCACACCAGCGAGGAGCTGGCAAGAGAATGCTTCCGGCTTTTCGATGAGCCGGACAGCGCAGAGATGTACAGCAAAATCGAACTTAGCTGCCATGACTGGGAGACAGGCATGGATGAGATTCTGGAAACGATGACATTCTGAGGAGAAAAAAACATGACCTACACAAAAATCAGCCTTTACCTTGCAAACGGAATTCCAGAGGCACTCAGCAACCTCTGGTACGGAAGCGACAGCGCGGTGGTCGAGATCAGGGATGCCGTTGAGGATGCGAAGAACGGCAAGGACCTTCTGAACCGCATCCAGAAGATGAAGCTCCTGCGGAAATTCACCCTCGACAGGGAGAACGACAAGCGCATCCGCTTCAAGGGAACGGACTGCTGGGGCAACGTAAGCTACCTTGAAATCATCCGCTAAAGGCAAGACCGACAGGCGCAAGGGGTTGGAAATGACCAGCCTTTTGCTCGTGTCTGTCTTCCGAAAGCTGGCATGAGAAGCACATAAATATGGCAATTACAGGATTGAATGATCGTGTAGTTTAGCCGCTTGATAGTGCTCCGAGGGGACGGTAATATACAGTCACCGAAAGGGGAAAACAACAAAAACGGAGGATACGACAATGACGAAGAACGAAGAACGCATCAATAAACTTTTCAAGGAACTGGTACCGGAGACGGGCAAGGCAGACAGCCTCGCAGGGGAGCTGGTAAGGGCAATGAGCCGCATCGGATACCGCTTTTACAACGATGGCGACCAGCTGGGCATCGGCTACGGCAAGGAAACCTGCAACCCTGCAGGGCGGTTCCTTGGAGTCAAGGGCAACGACAAAATCGCAAAGCTGACTGCAGATGCCTGGGCAGTCTACAGCGAGGAAGCCTACGAAAAGGTTCTGGACATCCTTTGCGGAGCGGTTGCCGACTATGTCGAGCAGAACCCAGACCTTAGAAACCAGCCGACTGAAGATATGTGGGACTTCAAAAATGAGGAAGAAGACCAGGATGACAGCTGGGATGAAGAGGAAGATGACTGGGACGAAGAGGAAGATTACGAGGACGATGAAGACTACTAAGCCAGAGAAACACATGGGGCTTGCCGGAAACGGCGGCCCTTTTCTTCTGCCGTAATACGCACAGTTCCGGGGGAACATATTTGTGTAGTATAGCCGCTTGATAGTGTGTGACATAGACGGTAATATGCACATACCGAAACGGAAAACCAAGAAAAACGGAGGAAACCACCATGAAGAAGAACATCACCAAGGAAGAGGAAAAAGCCCTGCTGGAGATCGCCAAGCGCCTGATGGCAGCGGTAGACAGCCGGGGCGACCTCGAAGCCCGCGATAATGACAGCGAGGACTTCATTGAGGTTCCGGTCTGGGGCATCCAGAAAGCAATGGAAGAAGCCTACCTGCTGGGACGGATGACCAGATAAACCGACAGCCCCCGACACAGCCCCACACAGGGGCTTGTGCCATGGGTGGCAAAACGATCCGAATGAACCGACAACGTCCAACACAGGGGCAGATGTGGCGGCGTGGATGCGCCAGAAAGGAGAAGCACATGGAAGAACGGATGATGGATACCATCGTGGAAATCTACAACCACATGGACGACAGCGATAAGGATGCCTTCACGCTGGAGGATGCCGAAGATATGGTGGAAGACCAGATCAGGATGGATAAGGAAGCCGGACGGGAACCGCTGGCATATGACCCGCAGTTCTTCTACGATACCATTGTGGAACTCATGGAACAGGATGCAGAGTGATGTACATTCTGCTTGGTATTCCGGGCAGAAGATCGTGTACTTTAGCCGCTTGCTATCTGCTGCACCTGACGGTAATATGCACATACCGAAAGGGGAAAGCCCCAAGGAAAAAACGAAAACACGGAGGAATTCACCATGAAAAAGCATTTGATCGACTTCCCGGAAAACAACATCAGCATCGAGAGCTTCTACGACCGGCTCAGACCTTGCTACGATAGCATCATGCAGTTTAGTGACCGGGTTCTGGTTGCCCAGATGAACTGGAATGGCATGCTGGAGGGAGCGGTATACGGCTTTGTGGAAGACCCGGAGGAAGGCTGGTCACCGATTGAATGCCGGCTGGAACTTCTGAAGATTTCCGATGAGACCTACACGGATGCCGGTCACGCAATCGAGTGGTGCATCAGGAACGCACACTGAAAAAGGGCAGAGCTCCTTCGGGGGCTTTTGCTCGTAGTGGTGGATTCTTCCAGTGTGGAAATACACATAAATCCGACAAAAAGAGGTGTGTATGATTGTGCAGCATAGCCGCTTGCTATGTCCGGGCAGTGACGGTAATATACAGTCACAACGAAGGGGAAAGCCCTACGGAAAACAAAACACACGGAGGATACAGACCATGACGAACAAAGCAAAAACCTACCTTAAGAACATTCAGGGAGCCGACACCGAGAAGAAGCTAATTGGCATCGAGATCGCCTTCAAGCAGGACATGACCCTCAGCTGCAGCGACCTCGGAAGCCTTTGCAGGGCGGCAGAAGACAGGCGGTACAGCCTGCGTAACAATGAGGAAACGCTGAAGCTGAAGCAGATCCTTTTCTTCCGGACGAAAGCGGAGATGGACGCCTACCACGACATGAGCCGCAAGCCGGAAGACCGGACGGAAGCGGAGATCGAGCAGCAGAGAAGCCGCTTCTGCAGCGTCTGGCAGGTCATCGAGGAAGCGGAGCTGGTCGATGAATACGAGGCTTGGAAGGAAGCCAACCCCAACGCCTAACAGCACCCAAAATGTACACGCCCCGAAAAGGGGCTGTGCCTCGTATCCGATGTGTTTTATATAAAGTTGCCGAAATGGGAAACTATTTGTTAGTTATACAGAAAAATTTCTTGTTTAGGAAAATGATATTTCGAGGACTTCTTTGGAGGTCCTTTTTCTTTACCCATTTTTGCAGAAAGGAGGAGATGCCAATGGCTACCAGAGGCAGAAAACCAAAGCCGACCGCCATGAAGGAACTGGAAGGTAATCCGGGCAAGCATCCGCTGAACACCAGCGAACCGAAGCCCAATAAGAAAGCACCGGCCTGTCCGAAGTGGCTGGAGCCGGAAGCAAAGAAAGAGTGGCGTAGACTTGCCAAACAGATGGAAGCCATCGGCATCCTGACCGAAGTGGACATGGCGGCCTTTGCCGGTTACTGTCAGGCGTATGCCCGATGGAAGGAGGCAGAGGAGTTCATCACCCAGCACGGCACTATCGTCAAGACCCCGTCCGGGTACTGGCAGCAGGTGCCGCAGGTGTCCATCGCCCAGACCTATCTGAAGATCATGAACAAGTTTGCAGAGCAGTTCGGTCTGACCCCGTCCTCCCGAAGCCGGATCATTGCTTCGGACGGCGGTCCTGCGGATGCAGCTGATGAGATGGAGAATCTGCTGGGAGGAGGTGGAAGCTGATGGCAGAGTGCAGACCCCAAAACTATCCGAAACTGAAGGACTACAAACCCAGCCGGTTCATGCTTCCGACCTGCCATTACGATGCCGCAAAAGCAGACCGGGCAGTGACTTTTATCGAAAACCTGCGTCATACCAAAGGCAAGTGGGCGGGCAAGCGGTTCTGGCTGCTTCCTTGGCAGGAGCAGATCATCCGGGATGTGTTCGGCATCGTGGACGAAAAAGGGAACCGTCAGTTTCGCACGGCTTATGTCGAAATCGGCAAGAAAAATGGAAAATCCGAGCTTGCCGCTGCGGTGGCCTTGTATCTGCTTTTTGCCGATAATGAGCCATCTGCCGAAGTCTATGGTGCGGCGGCTGACCGCCAGCAGGCATCCATTGTTTTTGATGTTGCCCACCAGATGGTGCAGATGACCCCGGCACTTTTGAAACGGTGCAAGATCATGGCAGCCACCAAGCGCATCGTGAACTACGGGAACGCAGGATTTTATCAGGTTCTGTCTGCCGAAGTTGGTACGAAGCACGGTCTGAACGTGTCAGGTCTGGTGCTGGATGAGGTTCATGCCCAGCCAAACCGAAAACTCTACGATGTCCTTACCAAAGGTTCCGGTGATGCCCGTGAGCAGCCGTTGTTCTTCCTGATCACCACGGCCGGCACGGACAAGGAGAGCATCTGCTACGAGCTCCACATGAAAGCACTTGACCTGTTGGCCGGACGCAAGATCGACCACACCTTCTACCCCGTGGTCTACGGTTTGACCGATGAGGATGATTGGCACGATGAAGCCAACTGGTATAAAGCCAATCCCTCTCTCGGCCAGACCATCCAGATCCAGCGTGTCCGGGATGCATACCAGGAAGCACTGGATAACCCGGCAGAGGAGAACGTGTTCAAGCAGCTCCGTCTGAATATGTGGGTGTCCTCGTTGACCCGGTTTATACCGGAACACATCTACAACCTCGGCAATCAGCCAATCGATATGGAAGCCCTCAAAGGCCGTGACTGTTATGGAGGACTGGACTTGTCCAGCACCGGAGATATCACGGCTTTTGTGCTGATGTTCCCGCCCAGAGTTCCAGAGGAGAAGTACATCATGCTTCCGTTTTTCTGGATACCGGAGGATACGATCCCCCAGCGGGTGCGCAGGGCATCCGTTCCGTATGATGTCTGGTATCAGCAGGGCTACCTGATGGCGACAGAAGGCAATGTCATCCACTACGGATTTATTGAAAAGGTCATCGAGGAACTAGGCAAGACCTACCATATTTTAGAGATTGCCTTTGACCGATGGGGAGCCGTGCAGATGACCCAGAATCTTGAGGGGATGGGATTCACAGTCGTTCCTTTCGGTCAGGGCTTTAAAGATATGAGCCCGCCTACCAAGGAGTTCTACAAGCTCCTGATGGAAGGCAGGATCATCCACGGCGGCAATCCGGTTATGGCATGGATGGCGGGGAATGTGGTCGTGGATACCGACCCGGCTGGCAACATCAAGCCGACCAAGGCGAAGTCGCCGGAGAAGATCGATGGTATCGTCGCTGCGATCATGGCACTGGACCGCTGCATCCGAAATGAAGGTCAGCAGCAGGGAAGCGTCTACGACGAACGTGACATGATCGTTTTTTGATATGAAGATTTGGAGGAAAACACAATGAAGTATCTGATGAGTGCAGAATGGTGGAAGGCAGCCGGCATCCGTGCTGCAAAGACGATGTTCCAGACTGGTGCGGCTCTGGTCGTGACACAGATGCCCGGCGGCATTGTGGACTGGGTTGCAGTTGGCAGCGCGGCTATTGTGGCAGGTGTTGCGTCCCTTGGTACCAGCCTTGCCGGCCTGCCGGAACTGGAGAAAGGAGATAAGGCTTAATGGGATTCTGGGAATGGATGGGGTTTGAGAATCCAAGGGATTCTCCCAAAACAGAACAGCCAAAAGAAGGTCTGCCGAAGGTCACGGATAACGTCCGCGATTCCGGGCAGACCTTTGTGTTTGGACGTTCCAATGCCGGGGAGCAGGTGGATGAGAAAGCCGCCATGCAGATCCCGACTGTGTATGCCTGTGTTCGTCTGCTGGCGGAGTCCATTGCGGCACTGCCGCTGCATCTCTACCGGGTGACAGACGATAATGGAAACAAGGAAAAGGCGCGGGATCATCCGCTGTACAAGATTCTGTATCGCCAGCCCAACCCGGAGATGACATCCTTTGTCTTCTGGGAAACGCTGATGACCCATCTGCTCCTCTGGGGCAACGCCTACGCACAGATCGTCCGGGATGGCAAGAATACGGTACTGGGTCTGTATCCGCTTTTACCGGAAAATGTCGAAGTGGACCGGGATGAGAGCGGCGAGCTCTACTATATCTACCACGCATACACGGATGAAGTTCCGGGAGAGCAGAATAAAGACCTCTACTTCCGCCGGGACGAGATCTTCCATGTGCCGGGACTGGGCTTCAATGGTCTGATCGGTTTCTCACCGATCGCCATGATGAAGAACAGCCTCGGCACTTCCATTGCCGTGGATAAATACGGCTCCTCTTTCTTCAAGAACGGCGCACAGCCCAGTGGCGTGCTGGAACATCCCGGCGTTGTGAAAGACCCGAACCGTATCCGGGATAGCTGGGAGGCGGCTTATGGCGGTGCAGCCAATGCCCATCGTGTGGCTGTACTGGAAGAAGGCATGGCCTACAAACCGATCTCCCTGCCGCCGGAGGACAGCCAGTTTTTGGAAACGAAGCAGTTTTCCGTGACGGAGATCTGCCGTATCTTCCGTGTGCCTCCGCATCTGGTAGCCGATCTGTCCAGGGCGACCTTCTCCAACATTGAATACCAGTCGCTGAACTTCGTGATGCACTCCCTGACCCCGTGGCTTGTCCGCATCGAGCAGGGCATCATCAAGGATCTGTTGCTGGAGGAGGAGCAGGATACCTACTTCCCGAAATTCAATGTGGATGGTCTGCTCCGTGGCGATTACCAGAGCCGGATGAACGGTTATGCGACCGGCATCAGCAACGGCTTCCTCTCTCCAAATGATGTGCATCGTCTGGAGAACATGGATCTCATCCCGGCAGAGGAGGGCGGTGACGACTACTACCTGAACGGCGGCTATGTGAAGCTGAAAGATGCAGGGGTGGCACAGCAGAATAAAGCTGCCGCAGCCCAGCAGAATCAGCCGAAAGAAACACAGCCCGACCCGGAAGAAGAACCTGACAGCGATAATCGGCTGAGTGAGAGTAAGCCACGGAAAAATGGAAGGAGAACCCGATGAAGAAATTCTGGAACTGGATCAAAAACAGTGACGATACCAGAATCCTCCGGCTGGAAGGCCCCATCGATGAGGAATCATTCTGGGGCGATGAAATAACGCCGCAGATGTTCCGGGATGAGCTGGAATCCGGCGAGGGGGATGTGACCGTCTGGATCAACTCTCCGGGCGGCAATGTGTTCGCCGCTGCTGAGATCTATACCATGCTTAAGGACTACAAGGGCAGTATCACGGTCAAGATCGATGCGATTGCGGCATCTGCTGCATCCGTTGTGGCGATGGCCGGTGACACTGTCCAGATGAGTCCTGTTGCCATGCTGATGATCCATGACCCCAGCACCGTTGCGATGGGCAACACCAAGGACATGGAAAAGGCCATCGAGGTGCTGACCGAGGTCAAGGAAAGCATCATCAATGCCTACGCAGCGAAGAGCGGCCTCAGCCACGCCCGCATCGCCAACCTTATGAGCAATGAGACCTGGATGAATGCGAAGAAGGCGGTGGAGCTGGGCTTTGCAGACGAGATCCTCTTTGCAAAGAAAGAGGAGGAGCCGGACAGTGACCCGGTAGACCCGGAAAATCCGGAAGAAGACCCTGACAGTGAACCGGGCGAGGGCGAAGAAAAGAAGCCGTTCCAGAAGGATACGGCAGGGCACCTTTTCTCTAGCCGTCAGATGGATCTAATCGTCTTGAACCGTCTGGGTGTGAAGCCGGAAGATGTGGGGCAGAAATACACTGAACCAAAGAAACCGGATGCCGAGCCGCCAGCTGACCCGAAACCGTCCGCAGAGCCGACCCCTCCGGCAGAACCGCCTGCCAATCTGGGACCTGTTCTTGACATGGACGGCAAGACCGAGGATGGCAGCATCCCTTACAATATCCTGATGAAACAGCTTGAGTGCATGAAGTGATGTGCATCCAGGCTGTTTTTATATCCAATCAACCATCACAAATTTATGGAGGAAACGTACTATGAGTAAGATTCTGGAACTGCGCACCAAGCGCAACACTCTCTGGGAGCAGACCAAGGACTTTCTGGAGAAGAACCGCGGCGAGAACGGTCTGGTAAAGGCTGAGGCCGTGGAGCAGTACAACAAGATGGCACAGGAGGTCAAGGACCTGGGTGCAGAGATTGAGCGTCTGGAGCAGCAGGCACAGATCGAGGCACAGCTGTCCGCACCGACTTCCAGCCCTGTCCACGCTGACCCGAAGAGCGGTGCCAAGAAGGATGTCAAGCCGACTGCCACTGCCGAGTATGCCGAGAACTTCTGGAACATGATCCGCAACCGTGGCCATTACGGCGAAGTCCGCAATGCCCTGTCTGTGGGTGAGGACACTGAGGGCGGCTTTACCGTTCCCGATGAGTTTGAGAAGAAGCTGGTGGAGGCACTGGAAGAGAATAACATCTTCCGTGGCATGGCAACGGTCATCCGCACCAGCTCCGGCACCCGCAAGATTCCTATCGCGGAGGATACCGGTGAGGCAAGCTGGATCGATGAGGGCGAGGAGATCCCGGAGAGCGATACCACCTTCGGTCAGACCATGCTGTCTGCGTACAAGCTGGGCACTATGATCAAGATCTCCAATGAGCTGCTGAACGACTCCGCATTCGACCTTGCCACCTATATCGCCCGCCGTTTCGGTGTGCGTATGGGCAACGCAGAGGAGCGCGCCTTTATCACCGGTGACGGTGTGGGCAAGCCTCTGGGTCTGCTGGCTGAGACTGGCGGTGCCAAGGTCGGTGTGACCGCTGCCCAGAAGGATGCCGTTACCTTCGATGAGATCTTTAAGCTCTACTACGCACTGAAGGCTCCGTACCGCAAGAAGGCACAGTTCCTCTGCAACGAAGCCCTGGTGCTGCAGCTGATGACCATCAAGGACAACAACGGCAACTATATCTGGAAGCCTGGTCTGGAGATCGGCAAGCCTGATACCCTGCTGAACCGTCCGCTGAAGACTTCCGCCTTCATGCCGGAGATCAAGGGTGGCAGCAAGGTCATGGCCTTTGGCGATTACAGCTACTACTGGGTGGCTGACCGCCAGAACCGCACCTTCCGCCGTCTGAACGAGCTGTATGCCCGTACTGATCAGGTCGGCTTCCTGACCACCCAGCGTGTGGATGGCAAGCTGATCCTGCCGGAAGCCGTACAGCTTCTGCAGATGGCACCGCAGGGCTAAGAAAGCCAGGAAAGGAGGAGCCGGTTATGGCACTGATCCCGCTATACGAAGCGAAGACCTATCTCCGGGTAGACAGCAGCGATGAAGATGCCTTAATCGGCATCCTTTTATCTTCTGCGGAGCAGATGTGCAAGGATGTGGGCCGTTTATCGGAAGACCAGTGGGAGGCAGTCAATGCCGCTGATCGGGATGCCGAGAACGGAGTACAGCCTACAAGGGAACTGGAAGCCCTGCGCAGCACCTGCCGTGTGGCGATTCTGTATGCACTGGGGTATCTCTATGAGCACCGGGACGAAGCCGACCATCACCAGCTGATGCTGACGCTTCGTTCCATTCTGTTTGCTGTGAGGGAGGGGGTGTTCTGATGATCGAGAAGCTGAATGAGCGGATCACGATCGAGAAAAGCACGGTTGTGACCGATAAGGTCGGAAACCATCGGAACACATGGGAGAAATATTTCACCTGCTTTGCCTACGCTTCGACCTATCAGGCGCAGGAAGAAGAGGGTGAGGTCATAGCCGAGCAGAAGAGTGTGGTGTTCACGGTCCGCTGGTGCAGTGAGACGAGAGGCCTGACTTCCACTGGCTACCGCATCCGTTTCCGGGAGCAGCTCTACAATATCGAATCCGTTGACCCGATGAATTTCCAGAAGAAAACGCTGAAGATTCATTGCCGTTTGGAAAGGAGGCAGCCGGATGAGCAGAACTGTCAACATCGATGAAATGGCAGATGCCATCAATGAGGGCTTGAAAGAGTATGCGACCCTTGCCTCCACCGAGGTCAAGAAAGCTGTCCGTAAATCTGCCAAGACCGTCAAGGAGCAGATTCAGTCCGGCGCACCGTCCAGAACCGGGCGGTACAAGGAAAGCTGGGTAGCGACCAAACAGTCGGAATCCAGCCAGAGCCTTCAGATGGTGGTGCATTCCAAGAACCGCTACCAGCTGGCACATCTGCTGGAAAAGGGTCATGCCAAGCGCGGCGGCGGTCGTGTGGCAGGAAGACCCCATATTGCTCCGGCAGAACAGGCCGGTATCGAGCAGCTCCAGTCCCTTATCGAAAAGGCACTGAAGTGAGGAGAAACCAATGACCCACGAAGAAGTAAAAGCTCTGGTGGAGGAAATGGGGCTTCCTTATGCGTATGACCATTTCGCAGAAGGGGAGAGTCCTGATCCACCGTTTATCTGCTTCCTGTATCCGAAAGCCGAGAATTTCGGCGCAGATAACCTTGTGTACCACCATTTCAACCGGCTGGACATCGAGGTGTACACCGATTACAAAGACCCGGATATGGAAGCAACTATTGAAGAAGTCCTGACCGCACACGAACTCTACTATGAGAAAAGCGAGGTCTGGATCGAAACCGAAAAAATGTATGAAGTCCTGTATGAGCTGACTGTGTGATGCTCATGCAGGATATTTTTATGGGAGGAACACTATGTCGAAGAAAAGCAATAAGGTCAAATTTGGCCTGAAAAACTGCCATTATGCAAAGGCGACCTTTGACGAAGATGGCAGTGTCACCTATGCGAAGCCGGTCCGCATCCCCGGTGCAGTCAGTCTTTCGATGGATGCCAATGGCGAGATCGAGCCGTTTTATGCGGACAATATCGCCTACTATGTCGTGAATAACAACTCCGGCTACGAGGGTGATCTGGAAATCGCACTGATCCCGGAGAGCTTCCTCACGGACATCATGCACGAGGAGCTGGATGGCAACGGCGTGCTTGCTGAGAACGCCAATGTGGAACTGGAGCATTTCGCCTTCCTGTTTGAGTTCGATGGCGACCAGCGCCACATCCGTCATGTGCTGTACAACTGTGTGGCAAGCCGTCCGTCCATCGAGGGTGAGACCAATGAGGACAGTAAGGAAGTCAAGACGGACACTCTGAACCTGCAGGCAACCCCTCTGGCAAACGGTTATGTCAAGGCAAAGACCGGTACTAACACCACCGATGATGTCTATAACAAATGGTACGATGCGGTCTACGAGCCGCAGGCAGAAGCTGTGGACACCGAAGACACCAGTCACACCGAGGAGCCGCAGGGCTAAGTGACCGACACACACTGCAGGGCTTCGGCTCTGCTTACATTATTATAAAGAGGTATACGATTATGAAGAAGTTTTTTCCCTTGTTCGCAGTGATCATCGTTCTGGTGCTGGCTGTCTGCTCGTTCCACATCATCCCCACCGGTTACACGGGCGTGAAGACCAGCTTCGGTCAGATCCAGAAAACCACCATTCAGAGCGGCAAGCTCAACTTCTGCATTCCCTTTGTGCAGAGCATCCACAAGGTCAACAACAAGCAGCAGGATAAGCACATCGAAGCGCAGGTCTGGGGCGAAGCCTCCGACAAGACCCCTGTGTATGCCGCTGATGTGATCGTGACCTATCAGGTGCTTCCTGAGAAGAGTGCATGGCTGTATGCGAATGTGTCCGACATCAAGAATCTGGTTGGTGATGAGCTGGTGGCATCTGCCATCAAGTCTGCGATGGCTGAACTTGGCCCCAATGAGGTGACAAACCGCACCAAGATTGAGCCTCTGGCACAACAGAAGCTGGCAGAATCCCTTGTGCAGAAATATGGTGAGGACGTTGTGTTTGTGAACAAGGTCGTCATCAACGACATGAATTTCGAGGATGCTTATAACGAAGCCATCCAGCAGAAGTCCATTGCACAGCAGAATGCAGATAAGCAGAAGATCGAGAATGAAGCCGCCATTGCCAAGGCAGAAGCGGATAAGCAGGTGGCAATCACCAATGCAGAGGCGGAAGCCCAGAAGACTTCCATTGCCGCAGAAGCACAGGCAGAGGCAAACCGCAAACTGGCAGAAAGCCTGTCCGATACGCTGATCGAGTACCAGAAGATCCAGAAGTGGGATGGTAAGCTGCCTACTGTGAGCGGCGGTAATGCACTGGTGAGCATTGACCCGGCAGAGTAAGAAACACGATATACGGCAGGGCTTCGGCTCTGCCAATTTTACATGAAATTTTGGAGGATTACGATTATGGCAGTTACGAAGAAAATCGAGATCGATGGCAAGGAAGTCACTTTTAAGGCAAGTGCCGCCGTGCCGCGCCTGTACCGCATCAAGTTTGGCCGTGACATTTATAAAGACCTGCGCCAGCTGGAAAAGAGCGTGGGGGAGAACGATGAGGACAATTCCAACCTCGACCTGTTCAGTCTGGAGATGTTCGAGGACCTGGCATGGCTGATGGCTCGTCATGCGGACCCGGCAAAGGTGCCGGACAGCCCGGAGGAGTTTCTGGACCAGTTCAACACCTTCTCCATCTACCAGATCCTGCCCCAGCTGATCGAACTGTGGGGTCTGAACGTGCAGACGGAGGTGGAATCCAGAAAAAACCTCGAAAAAGTGAGCGGGAAATGACCACCCCGCTCTTTCTGCTGCGCTGTGTACAGCTCGGTATCAGCATCGCCGACCTCGACCTGCTGACCATCGGGTTGGTCAATGATATGTTTACGGAGCGGCAGAACGACGAGTATCCGTATAAGGAACTGGCATCGCAGGAGGACTTTGACCGGTTCTAAGGCGAAAAAACAGACGAACGTGCTTATATTGTGAATGAAATAAGCACAATCGTCTGGCAATGGGTATAAAAAATCCCCCAGCCGTGCACAACTGGGGGAGAAAGAAGGTGGCCCGAAGGTCATCTTCCCGGTCTCGGACCTCGCAAGGTTACCGAAACCTGATCATCATCAAAGTATAGTCGATTAGGCAGAAAAAGTCAATCGGACTTTTCGTGCTTCAGAACTCTCTTCTGGGCAAGTTCGTACACTTCTTCATCAGCACGGACTCCAATGACAATAATCATCATAGATGTCTCAGTACGTCGAAGCTGATAGACAATGCGCAGACCCGCAGAGCGGAGTTTGATTTTCAGAAGTCCTGCAAGGTTAGTGCTGTTGTGATTGCCGAGCGGTTTGCCGTAGCCCTGTTCATCAACAGGCAGTGGATTTTGCTGAACTTTTTTGATGGCTTTCAGAACAAGATTGCGCTGGCTACCATCTAAACCTTTGAGGTCTTTTTCTGCTTCAGGGAGGTATTCAACTTTCCAGCTCATTCGATTTCTACCTCGTCAAAACCGGCGAGATCGTCTTCTGTAACACCGAGACGGCGGTTCATTTCTTCCTCAGAAATCAAAGAGGTGGGATCAAAGTGTGCCATACGTTCAGAAGCAACAGCCAGCAGACGAGCATCATTTAATTCATCCATTAAACGGACATATTCGTCCGGGGAGATGAGAACGCATTCGGCAGCATTGTTTTTCATAACAACCTTGGCACCGCACTGCTTGACATCTTCAAATATTTTTCCGGCAAGACCACGGTTGAATTGGGTGATTGGAACAGTGTTGGTAATAGCACTCATAACAGAAGCCATAATCGTCAACTCCTTTCTTTGATTGCATTATAGCACACGTTTGCAAAAATATCAACCGGTTAGTCGATAAATTTACTGATAAATATATTGTATGCTGAAAGGATGACTTTGATACACAGCTAATAGCATTTTTTCCTTTAGCCTGTCTGCTTCGTGCAGATGGGCTTTTTTCATGCCTGCGAGGAGGTGGTTACGCAAATGGCATCCAGAATCCAGGGCATCACCGTTGAGATCGGCGGCGATACCACAAAGCTCTCCAAAGCACTGGAAAGTGTAAACAAATCAATCAAGGGGACGCAGTCCGGACTGAAGGATGTCAACAAACTCCTGAAACTGGATCCCTCCAATACAGAACTGGTCGTCCAGAAGCAGAAGATGCTGAAGGATGCCATTGAAGCTACCAAGGAAAAACTGGCAACTCTGAAGACTGCCGCACAGCAGGCCAATGAGCAGCTTGCCAACGGTGAGATCACCCAGCAGCAGTACGATGCTCTTCAGCGTGAGATCGTGGAGACCGAACAGAATCTGCGATCCTTACAGGATCAGGCGGCTACTACCAATGCGACTCTTGCCAAAATCGATGAAGCCGGAGAAAAGCTCCAGAACATCGGATCTTCTGTGGAGAATGTCGGTAAGAAGTTCCTGCCGGTGACTGCTGCTGTAACGGGTCTTGGCACTGCCGCAGTGAAGACCGCAGCCGATTTCGATTCCGAGATGAGTAAGGTCTCTGCCATTTCCGGTGCGACCGGGGATGACTTTGACCAGCTCCGTGCGAAAGCCCGTGAGATGGGTGCAAAGACCAAGTTCTCTGCATCCGAGGCAGCTTCAGCGATGGAATACATGGCCATGGCCGGATGGAAGACTTCTGACATGCTGAACGGCATCGAGGGCATCATGAACCTCGCGGCCGCTTCGGGTGAAGACCTCGCTACGACTTCAGATATTGTTACCGATGCCCTTACCGCGTTCGGCTTATCCGCTACGGATTCTGGGCATTTTGCAGTTATCCTTGCAGCCGCTTCTTCCAATGCGAACACCAATGTCAGCATGATGGGCGAGACGTTCAAGTACTGCGCACCAATCGCCGGTGCACTGGGGTTCTCGGCAGAGGATACCGCAGAAGCCATCGGTCTCATGGCAAACAGTGGTATCAAGGCTTCGCAGGCTGGTACTTCCCTTCGTACCATTATGAACAACCTTTCCGGTGAAGTGACCTTTGTCGGTAAAAACATCGGTGAGGTCACGATTGCCACCAGCAACGCAGATGGCAGCATGAGAAGCCTGAACGACATCCTTGCGGACTGCCGAGTAGCATTCTCTGGCTTGACCGAATCTGAAAAAGCATCCAATGCAGAGGCACTGGTCGGCAAGAATGCGATGTCCGGTTTCCTTGCCCTGATGAATTCCAGCGAGACGGACATCAACAAACTGCGTGGTGCCATTGAAAACTGTGACGGCGCATCCGAGAGCATGGCAGAAACCATGCAGGACAACTTAAATGGTCAGCTCACCATTCTGAAGTCTCAGCTGGAGGAACTGGCTATTTCTTTTGGCGATATCCTGATGCCGACCATACGCAAGATCGTATCTGCCGGGCAGCAGTTCGTGGACAAGCTCAACAGCATGGATGAGGGTACCAGGGAAACAATCATCAAGATCGGACTCCTGGCAGCCTCCATTGGTCCGCTGCTCATTGTGCTTGGCAAGACCATATCGACCGTCGGCACAGCGATGCGGGGATTCAGTTCTCTTGCAAAGGGTGTCCGGCTTCTTATCACCCATGTGGGCAGTGCCAGCGGTGTGTTCAGCAAGCTGGGTGTGGTTCTGGGTGGTCTGTCCGGCCCGGTCGTAGCAGTGGTGGCGGTCGTCGGTACACTGGTGGCGGCGTTCATGAATCTCTGGAACACCAACGAGGAGTTCCGTACTGCCATTACCGGCATCTGGAACGACATCGTTTCCAAGGTGAAAGGCTTCTGCAACCAGCTGACACAGCGGATCAACGGGCTGGGCTTTGATTTTAAGGATGTCACTGAGGTACTGAAAGCAGTCTGGGATGGCTTCTGTCAGGTGCTTGCACCGCTGTTTGAGGGAGCGCTCCAGATTGTGGCTACGGTATTGAGTACGGTTCTGGATACACTGCTCGGTCTATTTGATGTCTTTTCCAATGTGTTCTCCGGCAACTGGAGCGGCGCATGGGAAGCAGTAAAAGGCATCTTCTCCAGCATCTGGGACGGTGTGAAGTCTGTATTCTCCACGACGCTTACCGCACTAAAGAGCGCACTGGATGTGTTCCTTGGTCTGTTCGGTACGGACTGGCAGACGGTCTGGGGCAGTATCAAGAGCTTCTTCGAGACCGTGTGGAGCGGAATCAGCAGCTTCTTTTCAAACACAGTTTCTGCTATCCAGAGTGTGGCAACGACTGTATTTACAGCAGTGTCTGGATTTTTTACTACCATTCTTACGAGTATCCAGACGACCTTCAGCACCATCTGGACTGCCATTTCCACAGCAGTTTCTTCTGTGCTGAATACGATCCATACCACGGTGACAACTGTGTGGACGGCGATTTCGACCGCGATCTCTACGGTCATGAACACCATCAGCACGACGATCACTTCGGTGTGGAATGGCATCTACAACACCATGAAACCTCTGTTGGATGCGTTCAAATATCTGTTTGAAACCATCTGGCAGGCAATTCAGATCCTGATCGGTGCAGCACTGACTGCGATCCAGACGAAGATCACTTCCATCTGGAACGCCATCGTCGCCTTTGTGACTCCGATCCTGACTGGATTGCAGACGACTTTCTCTACGGTTTGGTCCGCGATCCAGACAGCCATATCTACGGTGCTAACTGCAATCCAGACCGCGGTGACAACTGTATGGAACGCTATTGTATCGTTCCTGTCTCCGCTGCTGACTGGCATTCAGACCCGGATGAGTACGGCATGGAATGCAATCAAGACGGTCATTTCGACTGTCCTTTCAGCAATCCAGTCCACGGTTTCTTCCATCTGGAGCGCCATCAGCAGCAAAATCTCCGGTGTGGTAAATGGTATCAAATCGGTGGTTTCTTCCGGCTGGAATGCCATGAAGTCTACGGTTTCGTCCCTCAGTAACAGCATCAAGAGCGCGGCGACCACAGCTTTTAACTCGATGAAATCCGGGATTTCCTCTACCATTTCCGGTATTAAGTCCACCATCACGAACGGCTTTAACAGTGCAGTTTCCTTTATCAAGGGTCTGGCTGGACAGGCATTCTCGTGGGGCTCGGACATGATCGGCAACATTGTGTCCGGTATCCAGTCGAGGATTCAGGATGTGGCAAGCGCCGTATCGGGAGTGGCGGACCGTATCCGCTCTTTCCTGCACTTCTCTGTGCCGGATGAGGGGCCTCTGGCAGATATGGAAAGCTGGATGCCGGACTTCATGCAGGGACTGGCAAACGGCATCACGACCAACACCAGCCTTGTAACTGCGGCGGCAGAGAATCTGTCCACCACGCTGTCTACTTCCATCACCAACTCCATGAGGGGAGTGGAGCAGGCATACAGTAAGAGCTGGGCGGCCATCAGCCAGACGGTGAAGACCGGAACGGCAGGTGTGAGTGCCGCGATGAGATCCGCATGGAGTTCCATTACAACCAGTACCACGAGCACATGGAACAGCATCAAGACCACCATCCAGACCAGCTTTGCGGCGGTGAAATCCAATGTGACCTCTGCGACAGCAGCTGTCAAATCTTCCATGACCAGTGCATGGAGTGCGGTAAAGTCGCTGACAACGACCAGCTGGAACGGTATCAAGAGTGTTATCACCACAGCATGGAATGGAATCAAGTCTCTGACTACTTCGGCAACTGCTTCTGTCAAATCTTCCATGACAAGCGCATGGAACGCAGTGAAAACTCTGACGAACACCAGCTGGAATGGTATCAAGACGGTCATCACGACTGCATGGAACAGCATCAAGAGTCTTACAACTTCCTCTGTATCCGCAGTTCGCAGTACGGCCACAAGCGGCTGGAACACACTGAAATCCACCACGACCTCTGCCTTCAACAGCATCAAGTCCACGGTGTCTTCGGCAATGTCCAGCCTGCGCAGCACGGTTTCTTCCGGTGTTGCAAGTATCAGGAGCAGTTTTAACTCGCTCGGTTCGATTGCTTCTTCTGCATACCGCTGGGGCGCAGATATCTGTTCCCAGATGGCGGCAGGTGTCCGGGCAGCGGCCGGTTCCGTGATCGCAGCGGCGGAAAATGTCGCAAGCAGGGTCAGAAGTCTGCTGCATTTCTCTGTACCAGATGAAGGACCTCTGTCTGATGCAGATACCTATATGCCCGACTTCATGAAGCTGCTGGCGACCGGCATTAAAAAAAATGTCAAGTCGGTGGTGAAAGCCGTGCAGGGACTTGCCGGGTCTATGAGCAACAACCTTACGACCCCGGTAGATTCTCTGGGCGACTGGATGGATTCCGTGGTCGGCAGTTTTGCTACTACGATCAAGAAAAGTCAGAGCGGTATCGGTAGTGCTGCAAGGGATGTGGGAAGCGGTATCCAGTCTCAGCTGATGTCCGGGCTTTCCGGGGTGAAGACCCAGTTCCAGCAGCTCTGGACGGACCTGCAGGGGATTACAAAAGCCGCTGTCGGAAATATGAGCGATGAGGTGAAGCAGGGCTTTGCGGATATGAAAACATCCATCGGAGAGCTGAGTTCTCAGACCAGTTCCCTTGGGAATGCGATCCGCAGCCTTGGCGATACCTTCAACTCGGATTTCTTAAAGAGCCTCGGCAACGGCATCAGCAAGGTCGGTGACACGGTCAATACGGTCACGGGGCTTGTGGACAAGCTCGGTTCCATGAAGAACACCATCGGAAACCTTGGAAGTACGATGCAGAACCTCGGCAATGTTCTCGGCACAGAGAACGGCGGCGGCCTGCTGTCCAACATCGGCAGTTTCCTGTCGAAAATCGGCAGTGCAGATGGCGGTCAGATCGTGTCGAACTTTGGCAACCTGATCTCCGGGTTGACTTCCAAGATGGGCGGCCTCGGAGAAGGCATCACTGGCATTATCTCGAAGCTGGGAAGCCTTAGCTCCAGCGGTGGGGGAATCCTGTCGAATCTGGGCGGGCTGCTTTCCGGTGTAGTGACGAAGATCGGTGGCTTAGGCGGCAGTCTTTCTGGGCTTCTGTCTGGTGTGGGTTCCACATTGGGCGGAATTGCTGGTTCTGCCGGCTCCGCAATCGCAGGACTGTTCGGCTCGGTTGGCACGGCCGTATCTGGTCTGGCGGCAGGTGCGGGTACGGCTCTTGCAGGCGTAGCAAGCTCCGCAGGTGGTTTCCTCGCATCCGCAGGCACAGCACTTGCTGGCCTGGCGGGTCCTGCAGGTATCGCAGTGGCAGCCGTTGGCGGCATCGGTCTTGGACTGACCGCTCTCTGGAAAAACTGCGATGGCTTCCGGGAAGGAGTCACGAATATCTGGAACAAGGTCACTTCGGTATTCTCGAATGGAGTAAATGCCATCAAGAACGGTATCTCCAATGCGGCTTCTGCCATCGGCAACGTGGCATCGTCCATCTGGGGCGGTATCAAGAACGTGGCTTCCTCGGCAGTCAGCTGGGGCAAGGATATCGTTGGCGGTATTGCAGGAGGCATCAAAAAGGGTGTGAGCTGGGTCGGCAGTGCGGTCAAGAGTGTGGCAAGCGGTATCCGTTCGTTCCTGCACTTCTCTGTGCCGGATGAAGGACCTCTGGCAGATGCGGACACCTATATGCCAGACTTTATGAAGCTGCTTTCCGGCGGCATCAAGAAAGGCGAGGGCGGACTAATCAGCCAGATCAGGTCGATGGCAGCAAAGGTGCAGCAGGGTATGGAGGGCATCAGTTCCTTCAGTCTGCCGGAACTGACCCTGCCGCACTTCGATGGCTCTGGCTGGAACTTCCCGCAGGCGGCTCTGGCCGGAGGCGGTACCACCCGGACGACCAACCTTGGTGGCGTATATATCACGGTCAACGGCTACAATGCCCGGAACGATGATGAACTCGCACAGACCGTTGCCGATAAGATCAACGGCATGATCCACGAGGATGATTCGGTCTTCAAGTAAAGGAGGAGATGCGTATGGGCTATAACACCCCAAAGCAGACAGTATCACAGTTTCAGCTCAAAGGCAGATATGCCAGACAGTATCTGTCCTTTGCCGGGAAGTCCAGCAAGGACTTCCTTTTATATTTGTCTGGTCCCGGTGTGTATGATTCCCCGGCTGCGGATGTGGAGAGCACCTCCGTACCCGGCAGGAACGGGGACATCATCACCGAGAATGCAAGGACAGGCAGGCGTAGGTATCAGAACGTGGATATCAAGTATAAGGCATTTTTCTTCAACGGTCTGCCTGCCAAGACCGCAGCGGTCAAGGCATGGCTGTTATCTCCGATCGGGTATCAGAAATTGCAGGACACCTACGACCCGGATTTCTTCCGGATGGCAGTCTGCAAGGACGCCCTGGAATTTGATGTGACAGCCCAGAAAGCCGCTGAGATGGAGCTGACATTCAACTGTAAGCCCCAGCGTTGGAGCGTGGATGGGCAGAGGGTGATCCGGCTGGATGGCAGGTCGACCTTAAAGAACCCCTTCGCTTTTCCGGCACAGCCTATCTTCAAGATCTACGGGGATTCTGGCGGCGAACTGTATGTGGGTGAGGAGAAGATCACCATCCACAGCATCAAGGACTACGTGCTGCTCAACTGTGAAACGCACAACGCTTACAACGCTTCCGGCTTCTGCAATGAGACCATCCTTTCGGATGATTTCCCGGAACTGCCGGAGGGAAAGACACAAATCGCATGGACAGGCGGCATCACGGCGGTGGAGGTGACTCCACGCTGGTGGACGCTGTAAGAGGGAGGTGCAGCCAGTGATCCCATGTTTATATGCATCAACAGAGATGAAGTTCAATCATAACGGTATTGGAAAGCTGGCAGATGCACAGTCTTGTACCGTAACGGAAAAGAGAAACGGAAGCTATGAACTGAAGCTGGTCTGTCCGGCAGATGGCATCCATGCAGAGATGCTGGAGGAGGGGAATATCATCCTTGCCAAGCCATCCGATACCATGCAGTCTCAGCCGTTCCGCATCTACAAGATCACGACCCCGATAGATGGAAAGCTGGAAGTTCAGGCTCGGCACATTTCCTACCAGCTGAACTTCATCACAGTTTCCCCGTTCTCAGTGACTGGGTGTGCGGGAGCAATGCAGGGGCTGAAAAGCCACGCTGCTTCTGACTGCCCTTTCGATGTCTGGACGGATGTGGACTCCAGTGCAACTTTTACGCTGGGCGTTCCATCGTCCTTCCGTAACTGTCTGGGTGGCATGGATGCTTCCGTGCTGGATACCTTCGGCGGTGAATTTGAGTGGGATCGCTACACGGTCAAGTTTCATAAAACCAGAGGTGCGGATCACAATGTCCACATCATCTACGGGAAGAACCTGACAGACTTCAAGATGGAGAAATCCATCGAGAACACGATCACTGGTGTGCATCCGTACTGGGTGGACAATGAAACCCAGGCGGTTATGGAACTGCCGGAGAAGGTGGTGCTGCAAAGCAAACGGTCAATTCCTTACCAGAAGGTTACCGTGCTGGACTGTACCAGCAATTTTCAGGAAAAGCCGAGTGAAGCGGCACTCCGGGAATACGCACAGAACTATATCGACACCACGGACTTAACGGAGCCGGAGATCGACATCAAGATCGACTTTTTACAGCTCTGGAATACGCCGGGGTATGAGGACATCGTGGAAGCAGAGCGTGTCTCCCTTTGTGATACGGTCCATGTGTATATCTCAAAGCTGGGCATTGAGGTCAGTTCCAAAGTCACCGAAACCGAGTATGATGCGCTGCTGGAACGCTATAACAGCATTACGCTGTCGAACTCCACGGTCAGCAGCCGGAATTCTTCTCTGACTGGTTCGCTCAACAGCATCCGGAATACAGCAACGATTGCCTACGATACGGCAGTCCGTGCGGAGACAGCAGTGGGAGAGCAGGTCGGTGGAATCACGGCATCCATCATTTATGACGGTACGCTTTTTGCTGCGCTGTTTGGACTACATTATAAAAATGAGACGGACAGCAAGGGAAACACGACCCGTTATGCATTCAATGCGGCGACTTTGAAACAGTCCACGGTCGCATGGAAGAACAGCTCTGCCGGGCTGTTTGTATCCACGGATGGCGGTAAAACGTGGGGCTATGGCTGGGAGTCGGATGACACGGCAGTCAGGACGGCGATCCTGCTGGAACAAACCCTCAAGGAACTGGATGACCGCTACAAGAAAGCCACGGAGCTTTCCGAGGAGCTGCTGAAGGAACTGGATGAGCGGTACAAAACAGCGACCTCTATCTCTGCCGAGCTTCAGAAAACACTCGATCAGCGGTACGAAACTGCCAAAAAGCTGTCCAAAGAGCTGTATGAGGAACTGGATCAGCGGTATGGCACCCTTACGGAAATCTCAGAAGATCTGCAAAAGGAGTTGGACGAGAGATACAGTGTGGCGAAGAAGCTGTCGGAAGAGGTTGAAAAAGAACTGGATGAAAAGTACCAGCCGAGTATCCCGGTATCGGAAACCGCACCGGAGGCCCCGGCAGCAGATACGCTCTGGGTCGATAAGAAGAACCTTCGGTTAAAGCTCTGGGATGGAGAACGGTGGCAGACCATTGGCTATGAGCCGACGGAACCGACCGAGCCGACCACACCGACCGAGCCAGAAACACCAGATATCGAAAAGCCGGGTGGTGAAGATAAGGATACGGAAAACAAAGAAGAAACAGATGACAAGAAGACGGATCAGGAAGGAGGGAGTGCGTAATGATCACAAGCATTTATCAGGAAGTGGAGCTGTCACTGACGGAGAATCTGATCCCGGTGACAGTCCCGGTCAAACAGTATGATAACAGGGCACGGAAAGTCAGATGTGTCCTGTATAACAACTCGGTACAGTATTCTGTACCGCAGGACTGTATCGTTGCCTGTTCCGGTACCAGACCGGACGGCACGATCTTTCATTACACCAGCGAGACGGCATCCGACCTTGTGTTTGTTGAAAATGGGGCGGTCGTCTTTACAATCACGACCTTCATGACGGCGCAGGCCGGGCGGTTTCCGCTGGATGTTGTTATGCTCAGCACAGCGGGGGATGTTCTTGGTTCGTTTTCCCTCACATTGAAGGTGGAGCGGGCAGCCATCAACAACGGCAAGATCGCCACTTATACCTACGCCGGTGTTGTGGAAGCCATCCGTCAGGGACTGCTGGAAGTGTATATCACGGATGCTGGCTATTTTGCTGTTGTGTCGGAGGATGGACTCGGTTTCAGTGACAAGTCGGAATCCAGCACCATCCAGAAATTCATTGAAAATCTTTTGAACTGTACGGTTACGGATGACGGCTATCTTGCTTTCACCACTGAAGACGGTCTGAAGCTCATCTTCTCAATGGGCGGTGACGGACGGCTGATCGTAGAGTTTACAAACGGCTGATAGAGCCGGGAAAGGGGAAAATATGTCGGAATATATCGGAAACCGAATCGTCCCTCGCCATGATGGTGTCTGGGACAAAGCAAAAGAATATGAGCCTCTTACCATTGTGTATGAGGAATCCACAGGCGACAGCTATATGAGCCGGAAACCTGTACCGGCCGGAACGCTTCTGTCACAGGAGGAATACTGGGCGATGTGTTCCCGGTTCTCGGAACAGATGGCTCTGTACCGTCAGAATACGGCAGAAGAAGTGGAGCAGTTCCGCAAGGATACTGCGGCAGATGTAGAGCAGCTTCGTACAGATACTGCATCAGATGTGGCAGCCTTGCGCAAGATGACCGCACAGGATGTAGCGGATATCACCCAGAAGGTCGATGCCGCAAACAGTGCGGTTGCGGCCAGTAAGTCCGAGATGGATAAGACTGCAGAAACGCTGAAAGCCCAGATCAATGCCAACGTCAAGGCATCTACAGATAAAAATGCCAACTATGCACAGGAGCTTGTAGATGCCCGTGTGGATGATGAGGGAAAGACTTATCCCACAGCCGGTGACAATATCCGTGCGGTCGGCAGGGTGCGTTCCATGCAGAATATCATGAAGAACTGGGTGATCAAAAATGGTTACGCAAACCAGAACGGCAACCTTGTAGCTTCGGAAAGCTGGCGCGTGGCGCACATGGTCCCGGTCAGAGGTGATGCGATTCTGGTGGACGGTCAGTTCGGCTATATGAGCGGCCGGGATGACTATAACAACGTGGTCTGCTATGACATGGACCGTAAGTTCCTCGGTGGCTGTTTCCGGGCAGAGAGCGGCAAGGTCTATGACAACTATGTGATCACACTGCTTCCGAATACCCGTTTCATCTCTGTCACCACCAATGAAAAGCTGTTCTCGAAGCTCTCGGTGTACCTCTATGACAATATGCTCCCGATGAGATTGCTGTCAAATTACGCAACAGGCTGGCAGTGGATGAACGGCAGCGTGGATATCAGGTTCACGGGCAGCAAGGTGACAGTCACATTCCCGGAGGGAAAGAGTGTGTATGTCTGCCGCCGTACAAATGGTATACAGTACGAGCAGACGAAACTGGTGGCGGAAAACAGTACCTCGTTTGACTTTGCAGTAGTGGGAAAATGGTGGGCGATCTACTATGATGGTGCGGAAGCATCCGCAAACGAGACGGGAGAAAAGACAGAAGTCCCTGTCATTAAGGTGGAAAATACAAGCGGCGATAGCTGGGGCGATCTATTCACAAAGGGCCGCTTTGTGTTTGCGGTCTTTTTTGACTGGAATGTGGTGTACGCAGCTCCTTCGAGCAGCGGTACAGTCATCAACGGGATTGATTATGGCAATCCAGCCAAGATTGCGAATACTGCGATGACCTGGCACAAGTACCGTTCAGCAAAGATGTTCCTCGCTACAGGCCAGTTTGCGATCGATACGGTCAACCGCACCATTCAGGTCACGAAACGTATCCTGGCGGTTGTCGATAACGGTGCTTACTACTGGATCAGTGCTAGTGAGGAGCCGGTACCGATGTTGGATAGTACGGAAGCAGAAAAGCATCACATGCTGATCCTTGCCTATGACTCGTCCATAGATCAGATCAATCTTTACAACACTGCACAGTTCCGGGCATTGGGAGTAAACGGCTACTATATCGCTGCATGGTATGAAAACCATTTCTGGTATCCGCACATGGGTTCCTCTTTCAGCATTGTGCTGGATGGCACGACTTATAAGGCTGGTGAGCTTTTCGATGAAGAACGGCGTGATTCCTATATCGAAAAGAAGTATGAGGACCGCTTTCAGCAGCTCCGCACGGATCTTGCCGGTAAGGATTCCCGCCATATGTATCTGGCAAGCGGCGGTATTACCATTGACCAGGATGCCGGTACGATCCAGGTCAGTACCAAGTGTCTGGGTGTTCCGGATACGTTCCACTATGAGTGGATCATGGCAGGCGATCCGGTAGAGATGGCATTTAACACACCCAGCTCGACATTTGGTATGCCGATGCGCATCCTTGCTTATGATGCTGGCACGAGAACCATCAACCTGTACGATACCAGCCTGTTCCGCAAGCTGGGCACGAATGGTTTCTATATTGCATCCTGGTATCAGAGCAAGCTGTATAATCCGCACATTCACCCGGATGTGAAGTTCATTGTGGGCGGTAAGGAATACAAAGCGGGTGATCTCTTCGCAGATAACGCGGCATCTTTCATCCCGAAGCGTATCACGGATTATGTGCAGAAAGCCATTACTCCGGCTGTAGAGGATGACATCGTGACCCCGTCCCACTGGGACTGCATGGAGGGACGCCAGCTTTCCATCTTCTTTGACTGTCTTTCCCGCCACGATGGCAAGGAAAATCTGTATGTGCTCGCCAGAGGCACGAATGCACCGAGCCTGACCCGGAACGAGTACTGCATGAACTACACGCCGACGAAGGACAGTACGGATTTTGCACTGACCGTCTGCCGTCTGGATGAAGATGACTGCCATACGGTATCGTCCAAACCTGTCCAGGTCAGGGTTCACCATAAGCTGAAGGACAAGCTCACGAAGAATATCTGCATCTGTGGAGACTCTCTCGTGGACAATGGTTCTGTGGCAACGGAAGTGTACCGTCTGCTGGCAGAGGATAATGACTGCGTGATCCACCAGCTGGGAACGAGAGGACCGTCTGGCGGCAAGCACGAAGGACGCGGCAGCTGGACCTTTGCCCGGTATCTGGCAGATACGGATTACGCCGGCAAAACGAATGCGTTCTGGGACAAGATCAAAGGCCGTCTGGATTTCCAGAAATACTGCGAGACCAACGGCTATGAGGGCATCGATTACTTTCTGATCGCACTTGGCACCAATGATGTGTCACAGGGCACTACACTGTACCGCACGGAAGCAGAGGTGCAGAAGTTCGTGGATCAGGCGAAGCAGTTCATCGATGCGCTGCTGGATAAGGAAACGGGCTTCCCGAACTGCAAGATCGGTATCGGTCTTTGTGGTCCCGGCTCGGATTATTCTTATCAGTGCGGTTCCAGCATGGGTATCTTCCATATGAGCATCAACACGCTGAACCTTGCACTGATCAAGGCATTTGATGCTGGCAAGTATCGCAAAAACGTGACCTGTTTTGCCCACGGTCTTCGCACGGACCGCCGTCTGGCATTTCCGTATTCGGATAAGCCGGTGACGAACCGATTCACGGAAACCAGCCGGACGCTGACCAACAGCATCCACCCGTCCGGAAGAGGCTATCAGGCATGGGCAGACGGCTATTACTGCCAGATCCGTGCATGGCTGACGGAAGACAGCAAATAAAACGGCATTATGCCGGGAAAGGAAACAATATGATGAATCGTCAGAAAATTCGGGGGGGGGGGGTACTATGTAACCCTTGATTTTCCCAAGACAGGGCCTCCCAATCTGCTGGATGAACCGATAGTAGTTGTAGCCGGAATTGTCCGGCAGAAGGGAGAATCCTATGTCTAAATTTATTGGAAGAAGAATTGTTCCGAAACACGATGGTGTATGGGATATCAATAAGGAATACGAAGAACTCAGTATCGTTCTGGATAAGGCGTCCGGTGAGAGCTATATCAGCAGAAGACCTGTGCCGGTCGGTACTGCAATCTCGGATGAAATTTACTGGATGCAATACAGTCTTTATAGTGCGCAGATCGCAGAGGCTGTCAAGGAAATGGAAGATACAGAAGCACGTCTCATCCAGTATGTGGATACCGCAGAATCCAACATGAACAGTCGGGTGAATTCTGCTGAAAGCCTTACTAATAGCAACAAGGCAGAGCTGAACAGCCGTATGGATACGTTGGACAAGCGACTGGATGCTAATGTGTCTGCTTCGACTGACAAGGATAAGGACTATGCAGCAGAGGTTGTGGATGCAAGAGTAGATGAAGAGGGAACGAAATACGGTTCTGTCGGTTCCCATATTCGAGCAATTGGAAGTGGCAAGGGTATTTTGAAAGGTGCAGTAAATGGAAGCCGCCTGTCGTTCTTGGACATTACTCCAGAACTGGTTTGGACTGCAGATAAGTATATTTCGAGAAAATATGGTGGGCTAGATAATTTCTCTCAGGGCTCAAATGTTTATTTTGCCACGTTGGATTATATTCCGTTTCCATATGGAGGCTGCTGGCTTCAAGTATATTCTGCCATGTCCACAGTTGAAAGCGATAAATCAGGTATTGCATTTTATGATGCAAATAAGAAATTTATCAGCGGAAGCGATTACAATCGGGAAACTAAGAAACTGGCATTTCGCAGAATTTTCTGCCCAGATGGAACTGCTTATATACGCATGAGCTGTATGGGGCAGGACAATCTCAATGGCGTGGGTATCTGGTTGGATGATTATAGAATCTCAGTGGGGCATCTGGTGGATCGTGCGGTAACACATGAAAAATTGGCAGAAAAAAGTGTTGAAACGGATAATCTCGCGGATGAAGCGATAACATCAGAGAAACTGTGTGACAACGCTGTGCAGGTGAAAAATGCTGCCTTTTTGGAAATCCCGCTGGAGATTGTTTTGACACCGGATTTGTATATTGCACGTGCGAAGGGTGATTTGCGGACTTATACACCGGGAACAAACACCTATTTTGCAACAGAGGACTATCTGCCGTTCCCATATGGTGGAAGTAAATGCCTTTTACGCGCAAGTATGAGTACAGCTTCCACTGATGTTTCAGGTCTTGCTTTTTATGATCAGGACAAAAAGTATATTTCAGGATTGAAGTACAATCAGGAAAAGGGTGGTATTTTAAGCTACACGGATTTTATCTGCCCCAAGGGTACTGCGTATATCCGCCTGACCATGTATAAAGAAAATTTAAAAGATTTTGCCAAGATTTGGTTTATGGATACGGTCGTATCTACCGGAAAGGTACAAGATGCTGCAATTACTACGCAGAAAATTGCTGATGAAGCAATCACAAAAGACAAATTGGAAAAAGATATCCAAAAAAGACTGACAGCAGGAATCAATGATCTGTTAGGCTTGAATCTCTCAGATAATCCTCTGGAACGGATTCGAAATGATGCTGGTTTAATGACCGTATTTCGTCATGTGGGCTGCATTGGTGACAGCCTTGCAAGCGGAGAAGCAGTATACAAAAAAGCCGATGGCACCACAGGAGGGAAGGATTTGTTTGAATATTCCTGGGGACAGTATCTTGCTAGAATGACCGGGAATACCTATTACAACTGGTCTAAGGGTGGACTGCGTTGTGATACGTTCCTTTCCAGTTCGCTTGCAACGGAGTGCTTTGATGGAAATCATAAGTGCGAGGCTTATATTATCGGTCTTGGACAAAATGAAAACAATCGAAAGTACAAGATTGGTACGGTGGAAGATATCAATCTCGGCGACTACACACAGAATCCAGACACCTATTATGGCAATTACGGAAAGATCATTCAGAAGATTCAGGAAATGCAGCCGAAAGCTAAAATTTTTATTCTGACTGATCCATTAAAATCTGTAGAAAATGCTGGCTACAATTCGGCAGTTCGGGAGATTGCAGGAATATTTAAGAGCGTCTATCTGGTTGATCTGTATACCTATGGAACAGCTTTGTATAATTCTGGCTTTCTCTATCAGCAGAAACGTGGCGGTCATTACAATGCAGTCGGGTACTTTATCTGTGCCATGATTATTTCCACCTATATTGATTGGATCATGAAGAAGAATCCGAATGAGTTCCGTGAGATTGAGTTTATTGGATTGGACAATAAATTCTATTAAATTTCCACCGTCCCTGACAGACATACCTCCCAAATGCCTGTGAAACGGTGTTCATTATAGAAGGAGTATACACAAGGCGGCATTGACCGTCTATTTTTATGCCCAAATGGGCAGGAAAGGACAAGATTATGCAGAATGTGATCGACAAGATTGAATGGATGTTCGCAGGTCTGGGTGGTTTCCTGGGCTGGTTCTTTGGCGGGTTTGACGGCTTTTTGTATGCACTGGTGGTGTTCGTGGTCTGTGACTACTTCACCGGGGTGCTGGCGGCAGCGATCAAGCATGAGCTTTCTTCTGAAGTTGGCTTTAAGGGCATCGCCAAGAAGGTGTGTATCTTTGTGCTGGTTGGTATTGCCAACATCATCGACACACAGATCCTCCAGAATGGAGCGGCCATCCGTACAGCAGTGGTGTTCTTTTATTTGGCGAATGAAGGCCTGAGCTGCCTCGAAAACGCAGCCGTTATCGGTCTTCCCGTGCCGGAGAAGCTCAAGGAGATGCTGGCACAGCTGAAGGAAGAAAGAGAGAATAAGGACGATTGATCAATGGGGAGAGGTGTAACAGCCTCTCCCTCAAATTTTAGGAGGAATGAACCATGAGTAAGAAAGAGTATCCCGCAAAACTGACGACCGGTTATTACCGTGTGCGAGAAGTCTGGGAAGATGAGGCATCCCAGTTTGGCGCGTACCGTCTGCTGGCGAATGCAAAAGCCAAGTGTGATGAGAACCCCGGCAGCCGAGTGTTCGACAATGACGGCAACGTGATCTATCCGGAAGAGGCTGTCCCGGATACTGGTGCAGATGAGAACGAGGAGAAAGCAGTCGTGGACGATATCCCGGAAGATAAGCCGGAAACCACAACCCCTGTGGAAGATATCCCGGCGGAGAAAGAAGCTGAAGACGAAGTGGATGAGAATGAGTTCCCGACTGCGGAGGAGCTTCCGGCGACCATTGCCTACGGCAAGCTCAAGACCCTCATGAACATCCGCAAAAAGCCGAGTCTGGATGCAGAGGTCGTAGCGGTCTACAAGAAGAATGCCCTTGTGGAAGTCGTGCAGTTCTGTGATGGCTGGCTGAAGATCAAATGTGCCGAAGCAGAGGCCGGTGTCGCATATGTCCTGAACAGTGCGGACACCTATGCGTTCACAGCTGGCAGAATCTATACCGTTGTTCCCGGTGATAATCTCTGGAAAATCGCAGATAAGGAACTGGGAAGCGGCAGCCGCTGTGCAGATATCCGTGTGCTGAATGGTCTGACTTCCAATGCCATCCGGGTCGGCATGAAACTGCTGATTCCGTAACAACAGAATAACCACAGTACGAGGTTCAGAGTGATCTGGACCTCAATTTTTTTAGCAGGAGGAAATCATTATGGGATATACCAATAGTCCACTCGTTGTTTACACTAAGCTCTCCCCGAACCATTCCGGGCAGAGGACACACAGCATCGACCGCATCACACCGCATTGTGTGGTCGGTCAGCTTTCTGCGGAAAGCATCTGCGGCTGTTTCACCAGCACAAGCCGTCAGGCAAGCTGCAACTACGGCATCGGCACAGACGGCCGTGTGTCGCTTTGTGTCAAAGAAAAGAACCGCAGCTGGTGTTCGTCCAGCAATGCCAATGACCAGAGGGCGGTCACCATCGAATGCGCCAGCGACATGAATGAGCCGTATGCCATGAACAGTGCCGTATATGACTCTCTGGTCAAGCTCTGCATTGATATCTGCAAGCGTAACGGGAAGAAGAAGCTCCTGTGGCTGGGTGATAAAAATAAGACACTCAACTATGCTCCGGCGGCAGATGAAATGGTGCTGACCGTTCACCGCTGGTTTGCGAATAAAAGCTGCCCTGGAAACTGGCTGTATGCCCGCCTGGGTGATCTGGCCGCAAGGGTAACTGCAGCACTGGGCGGTTCATCCTCATCCGGCATGCAGGCTTCTTCGCTGAAAAATCTCTCGGAAGCAGAGGCAGTGGCAAAGATTGGCCCGCTGTTTACTGCGAACCAGAAAACCACTGGCATCCTTGCCTGCGTGTCGATGGCACAGTTCATTCTGGAATCCGGCTACGGTAAATCTGAGCTGGCACAAAATGCCAATAACTGCTTCGGCATGAAGACCTCGCTTTCCGGGAACAGCTGGAGCGGCAGCAGTTGGGATGGCAAGTCTGTCTATCCCAAGAAAACGCAGGAGCAGAATACCGATGGCAGCTATGTGACGATCACTGCTGACTTCCGCAAGTACGCCTGTGTGGAAGACTCCATTGCCGACCATGCAGCATATCTGCTCGGAGCGATGAGTGGCAGCAGGAAACGCTATGAGGGTCTGGCAGGCTGTACCGATTACAAGAAAGCGGCACAGATCATCAAGGATGGTGGTTATGCTACCAGCCACACCTATGTTCAGAACCTTTGCAATATCATCGAGCGTTGGAACCTGACGCAGTATGATGCGATAAAGGATTCTGAAAGCACCACTATTTCCGGCTGGTACCGTGTCCGTAAGAGCTGGCAGAATGCCGCTTCCCAGAAAGGTGCGTTCCACGACCTCACCTATGCAAAACAGTGTGCAGATAAGAATCCGGGCTATTATGTTTTTGACCCGGCGGGTAAGGCCGTCTACCCGGAACCGAAGTCTTCAGTCCCGTATACTGTGCGTGTATCCATTAAAGACCTCAACATCCGCAAGGGACCGGGCACGAATTACGGTAAGACCGGTTATTACACCGGGAAAGGCGTGTTTACTATCGTGGCAGAATCTGCCGGTGCTGGTTCTGCGAAGGGCTGGGGCAAGCTGAAATCCGGTGCAGGGTGGATCGCACTTGACTTTGCGGCCCGTATCTAAAAACACTCCCCGTCCTTACCGGGCGGGGCGTACATATCGTGCAGATAAGACAATAATCTCCCAGATTATTCTCCGTCTTTCTGCGCCGAAATTACTTGATAATATCACGAAACAGAGGGAATATGTGACTGCCCAAAGAGAAGAAAACGGGCAGGAAAGGAGCGAAAACTATGAGTACTGGTACGGATTTCCTTGCAAATCTGCAGAAAAAGACTGTGAAGAATACAGTACAGCAGAAACAGCAGAAGAGAGTAAATGCATCTGCTGTGGATGTCTCGGCTTTACTGGAAGCCGCTCTTGGAAAAAAGAAACCTGTGGAAGCTGTGGCAGATGTTCGTCAAAGTACGGATGCTGCCACAGCTTCTTTTTTACCACTGGCTGATACGCACCAAGGCAGGTCTACTCAACAAAAACCAAAAAACGCATCAGATAAAAAACAGACACCCCAAAAATCAAAAGACATCGTGGACGCCGGTATCACAGCTCTTATCCAGAAAGCTCTGGATGCCAAAAAGGTCATGGCAGAGCCGGACATTGCAGAACGGCTGCAGAGCAGTATGGAGAGTGAGTTTATGAAGCTCTTCACACCGGAAGAACCGCAGGATAACAAGTTCGTTTCGACGGCGACCTTCCGGGCTACTAAAAAGAAAGCCGGAACCCTTAATGTGGCAGCTTACATCCGCGTTTCTACGGACATGAGCGACCAGGAGAACTCCTATGAAACGCAGGAAAAATACTTTAACCAGCTGATTGAAAATAATCCGGCATGGAATGCAGTCGGTGTGTACTCCGATTACGGCATCTCCGGCACTTCCAAGGAAAAGAGAACCGGATTCCGCCGACTGATGCGTCATTGTAAGGACGGGAAGATCGACCGCATTGTGTGCAAGTCCATATCACGATTTGCCCGAAACACGGCTGACTTTATGAGTGCACTGGATGTCCTGCATGACTGCGGGGTAACGATTCTGTTCGAGAAAGAAAATCTGGATACGGCAGACCCGACCAGCGACTTCATCCTTACGACACTGGCAGCCATTGCACAGGAAGAAAGCCGCAGCATTTCCAGCAACATCCGGCTGGGGCAGAAGATGCGCTTTCCGAAGGGGGATGTTCCAAACAAGATCATGTACGGATACCGCTACAATGGGAAGATGGTTACCTCCGAGAGCGGATATGAGTATAAAGATATTGAGATCGTTGAGGAAGAAGCCAGGGTCGTCCGGCGCATTTTCCATGAAGTCGTGGAAGGGAAAGCCTATACGGAGATTGCAAGGGGACTGAACATGGACAAGATTCCGGCTCCTGTCACCGACGCAGTGAGAGTAAGAAAGAAAAAATCCAAGAAAGGGCAGTTAAACAGTGATCTACTGGATGGATGGACAGGCGGGAATATCACGCGGATCGTCCGTGCCGAGCGGTACATGGGTGCAGTCCTTATCCAGAAGAAGTTCACATCGGATTACCTGACACATGAAGTCCGGGACAACAAAGGCGAAGTTCCTCAGTATTTTGTCCGGAACCATCATCCGGCAATCGTTGACGAGGACCTGTTTGAAAAGGCACAGGAAGTCGTAAAAGTAAACAGCGATTTATATAACAGGACAAGATCCGGCAAGAAGCCGAGAGCGTTTTCCCAAAAACTAATCTGCGGGGAGTGCGGCCGCTTTTTCCATGTGACAAACGGAAATGGGAACTATCCCATCTGGCGGTGCCCGACGAGCAGCCGGACGACAGGAAACCGTATCTGCCATGCAGAAAAAGTATACGAGGAACAGGTTGTCCGAGCCTTCCGTAAAGCAGTTCTGGAGCGGTTCCGGCTGACGCTTAAGCCCATCCATGACAACGTGGCTGTGGCAGACATCATGAGCGGCCGGTTCAAAGAGCAGTATGACAACTTCACCCCGGAAGCAGATTCTTTTGTAAGCCAGATGCTTGCACGGCTGGAGAGCATTCAGAAGCTGGATTTTATGGAACGCGACCGTGCTTTTTATAAAAAGCAGATAGCGGCCGCACACACCAGTGTGGAAAGCACCAGTAAGAAGATCCGGCTCCTGAAAAGTCAGGTGGATGTGATGCAGACCCGTCTGGAACTTCTCGGTGACGAGATGATCGACCCTGCTTCTATTGAGGAGAAGAAAAAGCTCATTGAGAAACTGGAGTGTGATATTCAGAAGGACACGGACACTGAGCAGAAACTGACCGAACAGCTCGACTATATGGAAGACTACTGGGAAGAACTGGAGGGCGACTATGAACGAAGGGAAAAGGCAATCGAGTGGATGAAGCAACTTCCGGCGGGGCGGGATGGTACGATGGCCTTTCTAAATGGAGTGACCGAAGAACACTGCAAGGCCTTCCTCCTCTCCATCACGATCCATTCACCGCTGAAGTTTACGGTCCACTGGTTCGATGACACCAAGACCGAGGTAGAGATGGATTCCAATATTGAAGATTACCGCAATACCGCAAGCTATTATGACGGGCATACGATGCGCGACGGCAGCCAGCGGAAGAGGCATGTAAGATAAGACCAGTTGCAAGGCTGGAAGAAAGGAGCAGATTATGACAAGACAAAAAGTGGATGTGATCCCCGCCAGTGTGCGCTCGGTACAGAACGGCGGGCAGCTGAAAAGCCAGAGCAACATCCGTGTGGCGGCTTACTGCCGTGTTTCCACGGGAGATGAGAGTCAGCAGACTTCCTACACGACACAGAAAGCATTCTACAAAGACCTCATCACCCGGAAGCCCGGCTGGATTTTTGCCGGCATCTACGCGGATGAAGCAAAATCTGGTACGAACCGGGAACATCGAGAGGAATTCAACCGCATGATAAAAGATGCGATGGATGGAAAGCTGGACTACATCGTTACAAAGTCCATTTCCCGATTTGCACGAAACACTATTGACTCCCTGACCTGTACCCGTGAGCTTCGGCAGCTGAAGCCGCCCGTGGGTATCTATTTCGAGAAAGAGAACATCGACACACTGGATGCAAAAGGTGAGCTGATCCTTACGATTCTTTCTGCACTGGCACAGGATGAGAGCCGTTCCATTTCCGATAACATCCGATGGAGCATCCAGAAGAAGTTCCAGTCTGGTGTCCCGCATATCAATCTGAAACGGATGCTGGGATATGAGCTTGGGGCAAATAAGCAGTGGGTCATCGTGCCGGAGCAGGCAGAGATCATCCGGTACATTTTTGACCGCTTCGTGAAAGGCCAGACGGCGAATAAGATCGCACTGGAGCTGAACCAGATGGAAAAGTTCACGGTCAACGGAAAGAAATGGAGTGCCAGCTCGATCCTGATCGTCCTGCGGAATGAGAAGTATGTGGGCGACATCGAGATGCAGAAGACCATCACCAAAGACTTCCTTACCCACCGTTCAAGCATCAACAAGGGCGAAGCACCCCGCTACTATGTGAAGAACCATCATGTGGGTATCATCGACCGTGTGACTTGGGACAAAGTGCAGACCATGCTGTTCGAGAAGCCGAGGGCAGACATGACGAAAGGCCCCGGCAAGAAAAAGGTAAAGAGCATTAAGGGTTCTCCGTTTGGAAACCTGCGCTGCGGTGCGATCCTGGAGAATGGGCCGGATGCCGGAAAACCCTGCGGGGAAGGATTCTTCCGTACAACCTACACGGGTGTGGCAAATGGTTACAGCGATGAGCGGAGTCTTAAGGCGACTGGTGAGGATACCGGAGAGTATCTGGAAAAATACACTTATTCGTATCCCGTTTGGCGGTGCAAGCGTAAGGTCGGGGAGCGGGACGGTGAGCCGCCGAAGAACGGTTCTCCCGACCAGAAAGCGTATTGCCGGAGCAAGAAAGGCTGCATGTCAGATGAGGAAAAGGAAGCTGCAAACAAGCGCTGCCCCTTAGAACGCTACCATGAGTGTGCGCTGGAGCAGAGTTTCATGGAACTGCTCTACAGCATGAAGCGTGATTTTGAACAACACGGAGATGCCTCCATGATCGTGGCGATGTTTGACAATGCCTATGAGCAGGCTGTCCGGCTGGCGAATAACAACAGCATCTCGGTGCAGAGGATGGCAACGGTGGAAAATCAGATCAAGGAGATGGAAGAACGCCTGCAGGATGCCATCAGCCATCAGGTGGCGGCGCTTCGGGAAGCTGCACTGGAACAGAACGTGGAACTGAATGAAGCCCTTTCCAACGGGGAGGTGACCATTGACGACATCGACCTGGACATCCGGAGCGGACTGACACCGGGAAGCATCGGAGTGAGCTTCTATGGGACGGAAACGGAGGAAGGCTCGGAAGCCCAGATTTATACAGAACTTGTGAACGACCTGCAGGAACGGCTGAAAACACTCCAACAGGAACGGCAGACGATCGAGGAGGAACAGGGTGTGCTGGCGATCATGAAAAAGAACTTTGAATACTTCCTTGCCTGCCTGAAAGAACTGCCGGATACCAATGCAGGCGGAATGCCGCTGAGAGTCAACGGTCTGGATGTACAGGGAACCCTGCTTCGGGATGTGGACGGAAATGCCATCGAAGGCCGGAAACGTGCCATCACCAGCGGAAAGCTCAAGCTGACTCCTGAGCGGATCGCAGAAGCACCAGATATGCTCCACTTTGAAAAAGGCATCTACTGTGCTTTTGTTGAGAGCGGGGTACTGCAGGGGGATGTGGCAACCTATAAGACAAACTTCGGTGTGACACTGACCTCAAAGGGCAACCGCAGAACGCTCGACAGCTTCATGGGCTATAAGCGGAGTGACATGGACGGCAATGTGGTCTATGTGGACGCTCCTTATAAGGTGTACGGATTCAGCATTCAGTACCGCAGATACCTGACAACTGCAGCGAAGCGCGAGAGGGAAGAAGCGGTGTGATGGAAGGAGACAGGACCCTGCCGGGTGTGGTTTTTGTGGCTGCATCAGGCAGGGCTTTTTTGTTTTTAAGGTTTTATTGTGCTGCTATTTTGCCTGCTTTTTTGTCTGGCCTTTTTTACCCGTAAGGATTGCTATGTGCAGAATCCTGTTATATGTTGTGGGTGGCGAGAAATACACATACGACAGAAAATACACATAGCGAGGAGTGTTTGGAATGAAAGATGTAGCTGGGATGCTGGCAGAGAAATATGGTGCAACAGCTGATGAAATTGTGGCGGCCGGTGCTATGAAATTATATCTCCAGAGCATGGAGCCGGCAGAGGCACTGAGAAAGGTAAGGGCTGTGTATGAGCCAAAAGTGATCATGCTTGACAGTGGCGAAGGCGTGCCGGTACAAAGCAATATTGATGGTGCAAAGTACGCTGCGTTCATCGATGAGTCTGTGGTGTTTGCTGCTCAGAAGATGAGAGGGCGTGGGGATGCATTGGCAGAAATGGTTATGGAAAAGCTGAAAGCCGTGGATGGAAAATGTCTGATCAAGTGTGCCAGCGTGGAGTTCATGAGTTTTATCGAGGATGTATATAGGAGTTTGCGTCGGCGTGAATATTAATGGAAAAATTTACAGGTAATCATTTCCAAGGTATTGGATAGGGTTGTTTATTTTTTTTTTAGAAGAGCATGACCGCTTGAAATAAGCGTGTTTTGATGGTAAGATATTGATGGGGAGATTTATTCTTCACAACCTGAAAGAGGGTGATATCCGATGAATAAGTGTAGAGATTTGGATTTCGAGCGAAAGCATGAAGAAGATCTTCAAAGATTGCGAGGTTTTAGGCTTTTGGATGATGATTTCATGAGCAAAGTCTTTGAAGATATAAAGTGTGCAGAATTTTTGTTGCAGATTATTCTGAATCGAGACGATCTGAAAGTGAAAAAATCCAATAGCCAGTATAGCGTTAAAAATTTACAGGGAAAATCTGTGCGGTTGGATATTCTTGCAGTGGATAGGGAAAACCGTGTATACAATATTGAAATTCAGCGAAATGATAAAGGTGCTGGTGTTAAGCGAGCTAGGTATAACAGCGGTATAATCGATGCGAATGTTACTGAACCAGGCGAGCAGTATGAATACCTGAATGAAACTTATGTGATTTTCATCACAGAGAATGATGTTCTTAAAAGAGGACTTCCGATATATCATATTGACCGTATGATTAAAGAAACAGGAGAATCATTTGGTGACGAATCGCATATTATATATGTGAACTCTCAAATCAAAAATGAAACGGCACTTGGAAAACTGATGCATGACTTTTCTTGTACAAGTGCAAAAGATATGTATTATGAAGTATTAGCTAATCGAGTACAGTACTTCAAAGAAGATGAGAAAGGAGTGGCGGTTATGTGCAAGGTTATGGAAGACATGAGAAATGAAGCTGCAAGAGAAAACTCTCTGGAAACAGCCCGTAGCTTGCTGTTGATTGGAAAGCTAACTTATGAGGAAATAGCGCAAGCTACGAAACTCACAGTTGATGAGGTAAAAGAACTAGATGAGAGAAGAAGTGCATAATTGAAACTCATCGCCTACCGGTGCAGTGTGTAACTATTGATATGCTTTTTCCATTGATGGCAGAGAAAACCAGATGTCTAAAAAACTGAAAGAGTGAGCGAAGTGTGCAAGCAGATGGAAGATTTAAGAAATGAGAGTATTCTTGAGGGCATCGACATTGGCGACCTTAGAACGACAGTAAAGTATTATAAAAAGGGCAAGATTACCCTTGAAGAAGCTGCTGAGGACTTGAACATGACTGTGGAAGAATTTAAAGAGAAGATGAACCAAATTCCAGCAGAAGCAGTATAAAACATACCAGCCCACTGGCGCACTGTGTAGATTCCTACATGGTCCGCTGGTGGGCTTCTTTTTTTGTCCTTACCCGCATAAACCACAGACAGCACTTCGGTGTGTTCCAAAGTGCAGTTGTGGCTTATGCGGGCTTTTTTGTTATATGATCAACAAGTTATAAAATCAAACTCCTAAGCCGTATAAAATTGCTTTCATCTCCTTTACCATCCGGGTGAGAATCTCCTGCTCAATTGCATTACAGTCTAAAAGCAGACGGTGGATCTCGGAATCGGCAGTGGACGCGGAGTGCGCCAAACTGTCTACAAGAAGATCATCTGCTGAGATGTTAAGAATATTAGCAATGTCGACCAGAGTTTCAAGGCTGGGGCGGCTGATTGCCGCTTCAATCTGACTGATGTGTTTGCGAGATACATTCAATTTTTCGCAAAATTGTTCCTGAGTTAATCCGGATGCGTTACGGAAAGTGCTGATACGCTTTCCAAGTGCAGTATAATCTAATGCCATGTATGTTCCTCCTTATGTGTACCCGCATAAGGCTGTTACGATTATCCCGCAGAGAAAAATACATAGCAACTTGATTACAGGAATTCTAAGGCCGCAAAGGTCTACACCTCTATCTGTTATGTGGTCTAAGGCTGTTTTGCCACCTGTTGGGTGGCAAAAACGATGATGTGCCACCTGATGGGTGGCAGTCAAAACACCACACATACTCTATAATATAAATGTAGAAAAGACTGCACACAGAAAGGGACGATGATGACGAACAAAGAAGAAAAAGGAATTCTTACATTATACAGTGATGTACAGGCGACTTCTGTTCGTTGGCTGTGGTATCCATTCATAGCAGTTGGAAAGATCACATTGCTGCAAGGTGACCCCGGTGATGGCAAATCCACAATGATGATGCACCTGATAGCCGAGCTGTCTAAGGGAGGAACCTTGCCAGATGGTAAAACCATCGGAATGCCGCAAAGGGCTATTTACCAGTGCTCGGAAGATGGCATTTCAGATACCATTAAGCCTCGGCTTGAAAAATGTGGGGCAGATTGCAGAAATGTGGCCTTCATAAATGAAGAAACATACAGTGGCTTGACACTGGATGATGAGCGCATCCGGCAGGCTATTATAGAATTCCGGCCGCGGCTGGTAGTTATCGATCCGATCCAGGCATATCTTGGAAGTGATTCCGACCTCCAGATTGCAGGAAGAGCCAGAAGGCTGATGCAGCGTCTTGGCATGTGGGCATCTATGTATGACTGTGCCATTGTGCTGATCGGACACCTTAATAAAAAAGAGGGAACAAAGGGTCTTTACCGGAGCCTTGGCAGCATCGATGTTGTTGCCGCTGCCCGGAGCGTTCTACAAGTAGAACGGGATGCGGAAAAGTCAGATATCCGCATTGTGCGGCAGATAAAAAACAGTCTGGCTCCGTCAGATGGTGAAATCAAATTCTCGATAACAGCGGAGCAGGGCTTCAAATGGCTGGAGTGTGAAATTAAGCCAGATCCATCAGCGGAGCCGGAAACACCAGTTTTTGAGTCAAAATCTGAGAAGGCGGCGTATCTGATCAAGAAGCTGCTTTCCGGGGGTGACATGAGATCCAGAGAAATCTATATGCGGATGAGCGATGAAGGTATCAGCCGCAGGACAGCAGAAAATACAAAGAAAGAACTCGGCATCCGGAGTTATCGGAAGATGCGACAGTGGTACTGGAGCATGAAGCCGGAGGAATGAGAGGAAGCAAATGATAAGCAGTGGAGCAGAGGCGGCAGACCGCAAGCAGAGAATCAGAGACAGATATAAAGGCGTGGATACTTCTGAGTTGGAAGTTATCCCGGCAAAAACTGTGGAGGGGCTTGGAGAAAGCACCTCTATCCGTCGTGTTGCCGCATATGTCCGTGTTTCCACTGATAATGATGAACAGACTTCTTCGTATGAACTTCAGAAAAATTATTACACGGATTATATCAAGGCACAGCCGGGATGGGAATTCGTTGGAATCTATGATGATGAAGGCATCAGCGGTACATCATTGGAGCATCGTAAAGGAATGCAACAGCTGATCGAGGACTGTAAGGCCGGAAAGATTGACCTGATCCTCACAAAGTCCATCGCCCGATTCGCCAGAAACATTGTAGACTGCCTTTCCGTCATTGAAACACTGAAAAATCTTGACCCGCCCGTGGGTGTAAAATTTGAAGCGGACAACATCTACACACTGGACAGTAACGGGCGCATGATCCTGACGATTTTGGCATCCGTGGCAGAGGAAGAATCTCATTCCAAGTCTATCATTATGAACTGGTCCATTGACCGCAGGTTCAGCCGTGGACTGTTCCTTACGCCGGCCCTGCTCGGATATGACCAGGACGAGGATGGCAGCCTTGTGGTGAATCAGGACGAAGCACAGACGGTAAAGGTGATTTACTATCTGTACCTGAATGGATTTTCATTCACCGAGATTGCAGAACTCCTGACAGAATATGGCCGGAAGACAAAACTGGGGAATACGGAGTGGAATCCCGGCACTCTTGCAGGTGTCATTGCTAATGAACGCCATTGTGGGGATGTATTGGCAAGGAAGACCTTCACACCGAATTTCCTGACGCATAAATCAAAGAAAAACAATAACGACCGGACGCAGTACCGGCAGAGAGATCATCATGAGGCAATCGTGTCCAGGGAAGTCTATAATGCGGCAAATCATCTGCGGGCATCCCGGAGTTATACAAAGAAAAATCGCCCACTGCCAGTCCTGAGTGTGGTGGATGATGGAATCTTACGCGGATATGTGCCTTTTGATAAGGACTGGACCGGCTTTTCGGCAGAAGAATACCGGGAAGCATCTGAAAGCGTCATGCGGGAAAAACAGCAGGATACGGTAGAAGTCATGAACCGTTTAGACCTCAGCGGATATGAAGTTGTGCGGGCACAGTATTTTGCTACTTTACAGAATCCGGCTATGACGATCTCCAATGGCAAGTTGCGTTTTAATACAGCCTGCCTGAAAAAGTTTGAAGATGTGGAGTATGTAGAACTGCTCCTGAATTCGGTTGACCGCTGCATTGCCATTCGCCCATGCGAAAAGGATAATCCGAACGCAATCCGCTGGGGCAGACTGAAAGAGGGACGCTGGTGCGCCAGTACACTCGGATGCCGCGGTCTGGCAAAAGCCCTTTTTGACATGATGGAATGGGAAGAAGGTTTGAAATACCGTTTCCGTGGGCAGCTCGTGGGACAGAACGATGACAAGCTGATGCTGTTTGAACTGGATGAGCCGGAAATGGTTAAGGTGGAAGAAATTGTCCTGCCATCCAAGGAACAGGATGAAGAGGGAAAAACCGTCAAGCAGACGATCTATATCTTCCCGCCAGAATGGGCAGGTACTTTTGGAAAACCGATCACAAGTATTGCACAGGTTGGCATTTTGCAGCTGGAACATTATGCAGGAAACTGGGATGTGCTCCGGCCGGCAGCAGAGATAGAAGAAATGAATACTTTTACCGCAGATGGCCTGAATGCTCTGCTCCATGAAGCGGAAAAAATAATGGAAGGATGGACTGACACAGATGAATGAAAATACGAACGCCATGCCACCGGAAGAGCAGGCAGAAAATGATAGAGACGCAAGAGCGGAAGAATTAGAAAGTACATTTTCCTATGATGGATACCAGGTCGTGCGGAAGGAGCTGTTTGCACATCTCCGTGACCCCGCGATCGTGATCCGCAAGGACAGCATCACATTTAACACGGCCTGCATCACCGGGCTGGAAGATGTGGTTTATGTACACGTCATGTTCAACAGTGATTTGAAGCGTATTGTTGTACGCGGCTGTGATGAAAACGACAAGGACGCTCTGCGCTGGTGCATCGCCAAGCCAGATAAACGTAAAAGCCGGAAGATGACCTGCAAGCCTTTTTCAGAACTGGTGTATAAGGAAATGGGCTGGGATACCGAATGCCGGTATAAGATGCTTGGATACAGAATTTCATTTGAAGGGGAAACTCTGTATGTTTTTGACCTGCTTGTGCCGGAGATCTTCCATGAAGGCCAGAAGCGAAAAAATGAAACAGACCAGAAAAATGCGCAAGAGACAAAGCCTGCAAATACCAGAAAGGGATTTTACCCAGATGATATTGCAGGTACTTTTGGCGTACCTGTAGAAGAACATCTGAAAGAATCTGAAGTTAAGCAAATGGATGGCTATGTATCAGTGGGGATGCTGACGGGTAAGACCGTCCCCGACACCGGGCTTGATTAAAACGGCCACCAGGATTCCAAGGGGGAAGTGCGCCCATTTTTAAGGAGGGGAGAGTAGTGAACGAAAGAATATGGAACCAGCGGATGCTGGGTCTGACTTTTAATGTCGAGGATGGAAGGATCACAATCTTCCGCAGCACGTTGGAAGCATTAGGCTGGCCAACCCACTATCGCTTTCTGTACAACCGAGAGGCAAAACAGGTAGCTGTGCAGAACTGTACGGCTGAGGATGCAGGAGCTCATAAGACACCGAAGCTGACTGTGAGCAACAGCTGCGAGATCAAGTGCGTGGCGTTGGTGCGGATGATCTACCGGGACATGCGGTGGAACCGGAACAATACATATCGTCTGGAGGGGAAAAGCGTCCCCAGACAGCAACTTGTGAGTTTCGATCTGGACATTCCGTTTTTGGTGGAAAACGGGAAAGCTCTGGACGAAAATCCAAGCCCCACAAAGCCCCTGTGTGGCGAAGAATTGTCCGCTGCGGAAAGTTCCTCGGCCTCGCCAATTAAACGCGACAGTGGGGCGCTGTGAGGGGTGTGTGGCGAAGTCGGCAAAAGGCAGCCAATCGGGTCAGAATCCAGGATGCTTGCAAGGCAGCAAGGTGGAAGGTGACCGGGTGGGCAGGAGCTATACAGACAAGTCTACTCAACAAGTAAATAAAATCACTTTTGCACCTATGAACGTAAAAAATAAGTGATTAAGCTCACTTATGGCTATTGGAAATAAGTGATTTTGTTCACTTAGAAAAAGTGAGCTTTTTACGCCACCCGGAGTTTTGGGTGATGCTATCATTTGGTAAAAATAAGTGATTATAATCACTGAAAATCATTACAAACTGAAATAAGTGAGCTTAATCACTTATAAGGAAAAAAGTGAATATTTTACGCTCTGATGTACTTTGAGGTCGTCGATTAGTCAATAATCGGCGGCTTCTTTTTTATGCCCGGAAAAGTGGGTATGTAGCGACATATGGCAATAAGTGAGCTTTATACGCCACCGTCGAGCAACTTCTCCGAACAAATTTGAGTGCAGAAATGTCTACTCAACAAAATCAGTTGAGGCGATGCCATCGGTGCGGGTGCGCTGGTGGCAGAGATCCAGGAAAACTCCAACCTGAAAAAATCGAAGCAGAGATCTGCAAAAGTGCAGAAGAATATTTGAAATAATGTGAAAACTGAAAAATACATCGTCTTGTGCATGAACGAAAAGAGTGGATATACTGAATGATCCCGTGCTTCTGAAGTTCATGGCGGTAGGGTACCATTTTCCCGTCGGCTATGCTATAATAAACAGTACAAAACATTACGGGGAGGGGCCGACATGGAGCAACGACGCATTTGTCCATACTGTATGCAGGAGCTGGAAGCGGGGGAGGAGCAGTGTCCCCATTGCGGCCGGGAACTTGCAGGGCGCAACCCGTCGGGCAGTCTTCCGGCAGGCACCGTGCTGGCAGGCCGGTATACCGTGGGCGACATCCAGAGCGTGGACGGCGAGGGCATCCTCTACCGGGGCGTGGAGAACAACGGCCCTTTCCGGGTGACAATCAAGGAGTATATGCCCCTGACGCTGGCGGCAGAGCGGGGGAGGGACTGCATCCTCCGCCCGAAGCCGGGCAGCGAAGTGCTGTTCAAGACCACCCGGATGGATTTTGCCGACCTCTACCGCTTCATCCAGCGCATCACCCCGGCCAATGGCCTGGAGGCCGTGCTGGACGTCTTCGAAGAGAACAACACGGTCTACGCCGTCATGGAGAACCCCGGCGGCCGTCCGCTCCAGAAGTGGCTGGAGGAGCACGGCACCGTGACGCCCCAGCAGGCTTGCGCCATGCTGGAACCGGTGTTCAACGGGGTGGAGGCCATGCATCAGGTGGGCCTCGTACACCGGGGCATCTGCCCGGCCAACATCCGCATCATGGACAATGGCCGCGCCCGGCTCACCGGCTACGCGACAGTGGGGCTGCGCACGGCGGGCAGCGGCCTCCACGAGCAGCTGTACGAGGGCTATTCCGCCCCGGAGCAGTATTCCACCGCCGAGTTCGAGGGCCGCTACACCGACGAATACAGCCTCGCGGCGGTGTTCTACCGGATGGTCTGCGGGCTGAGCCCCGTCCCGGCGGCACAGCGCCTCGTCTCCGACTCCAACCCCAAGGCCCGCACGGTGACGCCGTCGGTGCCGGCTTACGTCTCAGAAACGCTGTATCTGGGACTCCGGCTCAAGCCAGTAGAGCGCATCCAGACGGTGCAGCAGCTTTTCCGCGCCCTCTCGGAGCGGGAGTATGCGGAGGAATTGTCCCGCAGCATGGAAGCGCTGGATCCGCCCGCCCCCGCGCCGCAGGAGCCGAAAGCGCCCGCGAAGACCGAGCTGCTGAGCGTCCGAAATCTGCTGGCGGGCATCGTCATTCTGCTCAGCGTCCTCATCCTGCTGATCCTCTGGGGCCTGCTGAGCCGTCAGAGCGAGAAGCCGCCGGAAGTGATCGCTCCGGAGTCCGTCAGCGAGGCGGCGAGTGAGCCGGTGAACGAAAACGTCACCCTGACGCCGAATTTCGTGGGCTGCGACTATGACGCCGAGGTGCGCAACAACCACAGCTATATCGACGAGTATCTCTTCTACGTCACGCTGGAATACAGCGACACGGTGGAGAAGGGCCGCATCATCCGGCAGTCGCCGGAGGCGGGCGAGGTCATCCAGAAGGGGGACACCGTCAGCCTCGTGGTCAGCCGAGGCCCCCAGATGATGGAGATGCCCGACGTCATCGGCCAGACGCAGGACAGCGCTGTGCAGGAGCTGGCCACCAAGGGTCTGAATGCCACCTGCTTTACTGTGGTCAACGACGGCTCTGAGGCGGCGGGCTGCGTCGTGTCGGCCAGCGAGGACGCCGGGAGCATGGTGGAGGTGGGAACTACCATCGTGCTCTATATTGCAGGCGATGTCCCCGCCGATGCCCCGGCGGAACCGGAAGCCCCTTCGGATACCGGGACGCCCGCCGGCGGGGATGCCGCGCAGGGCGGCGTGGAATACGATACGGATTAAACAAAAAGAGGCCGTTGGCTTCAACCTCTCCGTCACGGCTTTCGCCGTGCCACCTCCCCTCGGTAGGGGAGCGGTCTGCGAAGCAGACTGAGAGGTTGTCCAACAGCCTCTTATTTTTATTTCAGAAGCTTCAGAAAAAGCTCTTCATGAACGCAATATCGCTGGCGGCGCGGGCCGGGACAGCCTCTTCCCGCAGGACGGGAAGGACGGGCTGGGGCAGGGTGCGCAGCATCTCGAAGCCGCCCTTGTAGTCCACACAGGAGTCCTCGAGGCTGGTGGAGTAGAGGGTGCCGTCGGGCTTGAAGTTCTGACCCTTGAAGTGGACGGCCACGATCTTGTCGCCGTACCAGCTGCCGACTTTGTCCCAGAGGCGGCGCTGTGCGTCCACAGAGGCGTTCTCGGGGCCGACGTAGTTCGCCAGATCGCAGATGACCCGCAGGTTGGGGCTGGCGATGGTGTCCAGCACCATCTTGACGGCCTCGGGGGTGTTCATGGCGTGGTAGTAGACACACTCCACCGCGAAGAGCACACCCTGCTCCTCGCAGACGGGCAGGATCTCGCCCAGGCTGCGAAGCAGTGCTTCCTGCGCTTCCCTGCGGCTGACGGTGGGCTGCTTTGCCATGTTGGTCGTCTCGCTGCCCATGCAGCCGGCGCGGAGAGCTTTTGCCACCGGCACCTGACTCAGGGCTTTCGCCACCTCGGTGCGGCGCTTGTCCTCGTCCGCATAGCTCAGCTCAACGTAGGTGCCGTCCACGGCGATGGACACGCCGCTCTTCTGGACGGCGGCATTGGTGGCGGCCACCAGCTCAGGGGTCACGTCTGCATAGCTTTTGACGCCCTCCACGGCCTTGGTGTAGGCCAGCTGGGTGCAGTGGAACCCTGCGTCCCCGATGGAGCTGAGCAGTTCTTCCACGCTGCGACGGCCAAAATCGTGGCCGCGTGCGCCGACGATGAATTCAGACATACCGCATCCTCCTTATGCTCAGCCGAACAGACGCTCGGCAAACATCCCGAACTCCTTGCCCCACCAGTACCAGTCGTGGGAGACGTCGCCGCCCCAGACTTCGAGGTGGCAGGGGAAGCCGACTTCGCTCAGGGTGTCGGCCAGAGCCTGGGTGTCGGCGAGGGCATCGCCCTCATAGCCGCCCTGACCCACGCAGAGCAGCAGACTGTTCTCCTCGGCCTTGGACAGAACATTCCTGTCGCAGATGCCGTTCTTGTGCAGAGCGGCGAGGGGGCTGCTGCGGAGGACGAGGTCGTCCTCTGCGCTGCCGAGGAAGCGGCCCATATCGTAGAGGCCGGAGAGGCCCACTGCACCCGCAAAGGTCCGGGGACGGCGCAGGCGGCACTGGACGGCCTGATAGGCGCCGGTGTCCACGCCCACGCACCAGATGAGGGGCTTCTCTTTGCTCTCGGGGGCATTCAGCTCCGCGATGCGCGCGGCCAGCTCGCTGGTGAGGTAGACGAAATACTTCTCCTGCATCTCGGCCCGGCGGCGGGGAGACTCATTGCCCGCCAGCAGGCTCTCGCCGTCGATGCTGTCGGCGCAGAAGAGCTGAATTTTGCCCTCGTGCAGCAGACGGGCCGCTGCGTCGGGCATCCCGTTGTTCTCCCAGTCGTAGAAGCGGCCGCCCCGGGCGGGCAGTGCCAGCACCGGCACACCGCTGTGGCCGTAGACCTTGAACTCCATCTCGCGGTCGAGCACCGCGCTCCACTCCTTATAATAAGTGCCTTCCATCATGAAAATGCTCCTCCTGTCAGATGAATTGATTGCGTGCCGCGTCGTAGGCATAGCCCACGGCGGAAAGTGCCTTGCACAGGGCGTCCCTGTCGGCGTCCATATCGTCGCAGAGGGCGTCGAGGCTGGGGTAAAAATCGCGCAGTTTCAGGTTGACCACGCTCAAAAGCATGATCGGGTCGCTCGGCAGAGCCATCGTTTGTTTCCTCCCATGTTCCGAGATAAAATAAAAAGCCGGCCACTCGACAAAGTGACCGGCAATACGCATCAGCTTAGACAGCGCGGGTGACTTTGCCAGCGCGCAGGCAACGGGAGCATGCGTAGATATACTTGGGAGAACCCTCCACGACCGCCTTGACACGACGGACATTCGGCTTCCAGGTACGGTTGGAACGGCGATGAGAGTGGGAAACCTTGATACCGAAGGTAACACCCTTGCCGCAGCATTCACACTTAGCCATGGTACTTGCACCTCCTACAGTGAAGTATGGAATCAAAATAATCAGCTTGACTATTTTACCAGAACTGCCGCCAAAAAGCAAGTCCCTTTTCGATTTTTTTGCGGCTTTTTTTCGTCTACAGCCCAAACGCTTGTCTAAAGGCGAAAAAAATAGTACAATAAACGCGTATATCTTATAGAAAACAGGAGAACACCATGACCCCAAGAATGTTTTATACCCTCGCACGGGTGCTGGCCGCCCTGACCGTCATCCCTTTCCACGAGGCGGGCCACGCGCTGGCTGCATGGCTGCTGGGCGACCCCACAGCCAAGCAGCAGGGGAGACTGTCGCTGAACCCCTTCCGCCACTTCGATCTGCTGGGAACGCTCTGCATGGTGTTCGCGGGCGTGGGCTGGGCAAAGCCTGTCTCCACCGACCCCCGCAACTTCAAAAACCCGAAGCAGGGCATGGCCCTCACGGCGCTGGCCGGCCCGGTGGCGAACCTCATCCTGGCCTACCTTGCGATGGTGGTCTGGAAGCTGCTCTATTATTGGGCGCCCGTCAACGATGCGACGATTTTTATGGCGCTCTTCCTGCAATACTTAGTGTATCTGGATGTGAGCCTCGCCGTGTTCAACCTCATCCCGGTGCCGCCGCTGGACGGCAGCCGCGTCCTGCTGGCTGTGCTGCCCGAGCGCATTTACTTCGGCATGATGAAGTATGAGCGGGTCATCCTCATCGTCCTGCTGGCGGCGGTCTGGAGCGGCTTTCTGGACGGCCCCCTCAGCGTGATGAACAATGTGGTGTGGGACCTGCTGGACAATGGCACGCAGTACATCGACACCATCGCCTACTCGGCCTACTATGCGTCTGTAGGGGCGGTGATCTGATGGCGGAGGAGCTTACCTTCCATCTGGAAGAGTTCGAAGGCCCGCTGGAACTGCTGCTGGCGCTGGTGTCAAAGCACAAGATGGACCTGCACAACATCCCCATCCTCGAGCTGATCGACCAGTACACCCGCACCGTGGAGGCCGCGCAGGCCGCAGACCCCGACATTTCCAGCTCCTTCATCGAGATGGCAGCTCACCTCGTGGAGATGAAGAGCTATCTGCTGCTGCCCCGGAGCACCGAGGGCGAGCGGATGAAGCAGGAGCTCACCGGCCAGCTCATCGAGTACGACCAGTGCCGCCGGATGGCCTCTGCCCTCCGCGCCGCTGCGGAGGCGACGCCCACCTTCGTCCGACAGCCGATGCAGCTGGAACGGGACGAGACTTACGCCCTCAACCATCTGCCTCAGGTGCTGGCCGACTGCTGGGAGAGCCTGATGGGCCGTGCGCCTGTCCGGCGGATGCCGACCCAGGCCGTCTTTGAGCCGCTGGTGACAGCCCCGCAGGTGTCGGTGAGCAGCCGGGTGGTGTACATCCTGCGCCGCCTCATCGCGGGCGGTGCGGCCCGGATGAGCCAGCTTTTCGCCCGCAGCCAGAGCCGAAGCACCAACGTGGCTACCTTTCTGGCCCTGCTGGAACTGGTGCGCGGCGGACGTGTCACCCTCGGCCCCAAGGGGGAGCTGACCATGCAGCGCGGACGCCTGCCCCGTGAAAAGGCAAAGGAGGAAGAATGAACCAGAAACAGATAAAAGCCGCCGTAGAGGCGATGCTTTTTGCGGCGGGCGACCCGGTGAGCGCCGATAAGCTTGCCGCCGCTGTCCAGCTGCCCCAGACCACGGTGGAGACCGCGCTGGAAGACCTGCGCGTCCGTTACGCCCGGGAGGACTCCGGCCTCTGCCTGCTCCATCTGGACACCCGCTGGCAGCTGGCGACCAAGACTGAGTGGGCCGACTGCATCCGCCGTCTGCTGGACGCCCGGCGCTCGGCGCCTCTCGGCCCGGCGGCCATGGAGACGCTGACGGTCATCGCCTACAACCAGCCCGTCTCCCGCGCCTTCATCGAACAGGTGCGCGGCGTGGACTCCTCGTCCAGCGTCAGCGGCCTGCTGCAGAAGGGCCTCATCGAGGAGGCAGGCCGTCTCGACCTGCCCGGCCACCCGGTGAGCTTCCGCACCACGGATGTTTTCCTGCGGTGCTTCGGCCTTTCTTCGCTGGCGGACCTGCCGCCGGTGCGCGGAGAACAGGAAGGGGAGGCGGCGACATGATGGGAGTCCTGATGGCTCTGGGCTGGCTGCTGCTGACCCTGCTGAAGATCGCAGGCGTCCTGCTCCTTATCCTGTTGGTGCTGCTGGCCCTCGTTCTGCTCTGCCCGCTGTGCGCGGACGTCTGCTGGGAGGGCGGCGTCCTGACTATCCGGGCCGGTGCGCTTGGGCTCACTCTGCCGGTGTTCCAGTGGCCTGCGCCGGAAAAGCCCGCCGGAGCCGAAGAACCGAAAGGCTTCTGGGGAAAGCTGAAAGCGAAGCTCCGCGCCCGCCGCGAAGAGCGCAAACGGAAGAAAGCCGCCGCAAAAGAGGCGAAGAGACCGAAAAAAGAAACAGCTCCGCGCAGGAAGGCGAAGCTGACGCTGAACATCCTCGTGACCATCCTGCGGGGTGCCGGGCGGCTGACGAAAGCCGTCTTCGGCTCGCTGCGCGTCACGAAGATTCGGGTCTGCCTCGGCGTCCGGGGCGAAGACCCCGCCGAAGCTGCCCGCGCCTACGGCAGGCTGAACGCATGGCTCTACTCGTCCCTCGGCGTCATCGACCGCTTCGTCTACCTCGATTTTGACGAGCTGCGCATCCTGCCGGACTTCGGCAGTGCCGAGCCGACGGTGGCCGACCGGGTGTCGTTCCACCTCAGCGCAAGGCTGCTTTTCATCGTTGCAGCCGCTCTGCGCGTTTTGTATGAGTTCTGGCGCGAAAAAGTGCTGGACGTCTTCCTATAAAGTGTGTTACAATAATATCGTATGGTGTATACTCCTATCCAGAGGGAGTTTTCCCGGAAAATAATAGTAGGAGGCCGATTTTATGGCTGAGCATCCGATTCAAGGTTTAATGAACGTCACGATGGACAAGATCCGCCAGATGGCAGATTCCAACACCATCATCGGCAAGCCCATCAAGACCGACGACGGCACCACCATCCTGCCGGTGTCCCGCATCTCGTTCGGCTTTGCTTCCGCAGGCACCGACTTCGACGGCAAGAACGCCGCCAACAAGGACCTGTTCGGCGGCGGCTCCGGCGCGGGCGTCAACATCCAGCCGGTGGCTTTTCTGGTGGTGAAGGACGGCTGCGTGCGCACCATCCAGCTGTCCGACGGCTCCAACACCATTGACCGCGCCCTGACCATGCTGCCCGAGCTGGTGGACAAGGTCAGCGCTCTGCTGAAGAAAGAGGAGAAGAAGGGCGCCGCTGCACCTGCCGCTCCCGCAGCAGAGGAGTAAAACCACAACGCCGTATCTGCTGCCTGTCCGGGCAGCAGTTATTGAACTGAGGCTGCTGTAATTAACCTCTCCGTCATTGCTTCGCAATGCCACCTCCCCTAACGAGGGGAGGCTTTGGCAGTCCTCGCAAAGTGAATGGTTTCGCCAGAGGCTCCCCTCGGTAGGGGAGCTGTCGAGCGTGAGCGAGACTGAGAGGTTGAGTTCATCCGCAGCCCTATTTGAGCGCCGGGAGGCGCACAAGGAGATTTTATCATGGCAGAAGAACGCATTCAGAAAATCATGAGCGAGCAGGGCCTCTGCTCCCGCCGCGCCGCCGAGCAGATCATCGCCGAGGGCCGCGTGAAGGTCAACGGCCACCCCGTGAAGGTGGGCGACAAGATGGACCCCAACCGCGACGTCCTCCATGTGGACGACGAGCGCATCTATATCCAGAAGAACCAGCAGATGTACTATCTGGCTCTGTACAAGCCCCGCGGCTATGTCACCACCGCCAGCGACGAGCTGGGCCGCAAGACGGTCATGGAGCTGGTGGCCGACATCCCGGCCCGCCTGTACCCCGTGGGCCGTCTCGACAAGGACAGCGAGGGCCTGCTGCTGATGACCAACGACGGCGCTTTCGCACAGGCTGTCACCCATCCGTCCGGCGGCATCTCCAAGCTCTACCGCGTCACCGTCCAGCCCCGGGCCGATGAGGCACAGATCCTGAAGCTCAGCTCCGGCGTCGTGCTGGACGACGGCACCAAGACCATGCCCTGCGCCATCAACGTCGTCACCGACGAGCCGGGCCGCACCGTCATGGAGATGACCCTGAAAGAGGGCAAGAACCGCGAGATCCGCCGGATGTGCGAGGCCGTGGGCCTCGAGGTCATCCGTCTGAAGCGGAACGCCGAGGGCGTCGTCAAGCTGGGAATGCTCCAGCCCGGCAAGTACCGCGAGCTGACCAAGGCAGAGGTGAACGGCCTGCGCGCCGCAGCCGCCAAGGGCCGCGCCCAGACCCGCTCGGCTGCTTTGCAGTCCAAGGCTGCTGCCCGCCGTCCCCGCGGCCCTGTGGGCGGGAACAAGGCTGCCGCAGGGAAGAAACGCAAGTGAGCAATGTGTCCGAAATTTCCGCTCTTTTTGCCAAATTTGTAACATTCTCTGAAAAAAAGGAATGGAACAAGGCTTGAGAATCTTGGAAAAATCGGGTATAATATACCTAATTTTGAAACTCACACAGATAAGCAGGAGGTCTTACCATGGCTTCAAAGAGTACCAAAGGAGAAATCCTCGCCAAGTTTTTTGATGACGGGGAATACACCGCTCTGTTTGCGGACGGTGCGGTGAGCGCTGCCAGCGGCTATGCTGCCGGTCAGCAGGCTTACGCCGTCTTCCAGAACGGCGAGGCTGTTTCCGTCAAGGACGTTGAGAAAAACATCAAGGTCCTCGAGCTGGCTGCCCAGACGGGCTGCCCGGTCGTCACCTTCTACGACTCCGTCGGCGCAAAGCTGGCTGAGGGTCTGGACGTGCTGAATGCAGCTGCAAAGCTCAACGCCACCATCGCAAAGGTGTCCGGCGTCGTGCCTCAGGTGGCCGTCGTTCTGGGCGTCTGCGGCGGCACCAGCGCCCTGAGCGCTGCCAACGCAGATGTCTGCATCATGGCTGAGGGCGCAGAGCTGTTCTTCACCGCTCCCTTCACCGCCGCTGCCAAGGGCGACAAGGTCGCTGACGCCGGTTCTGCCGCAGCTGCCGCAAAGGCAGGCGTGGCTGCCATCGTGGCCGCTGACGCTGCCGAGGCTGCTGAGAAGGCTGCCCACATCGTGGGTCTGCTGCCTGCCAACAACCTGACCGGCCCGGCCATCTTCGAGTTCGAGCAGCCCACCGCTGTCCTGAGCGCCAACGCCGAGCCTGCAAAGGCTGCTGCTGCCCTCATCGATAAGGACAGCGCCGTGGAGATGTACGCCGGTTTCGGCAAGAACGTCTACACCGCCTTCGCTACCATCGGCGGCAACGCCGTGGGCGTCGTGGCCACCGGCAAGGAGCTGTGCCACAACTGCGTGGCTAAGGCTTCCCGCTTCGTCCGCCTGTGCGACGCATTCAGCGTCCCCGTGCTGACCATCGTGAACACCGAGGGTTTCGTTCCCAGCACTTCCGATGACATCGCCGGCGGCATCCGCGAGGCTGCCCGTCTGGCTGCTACCTATGCCGACGCTACCACCGCCAAGGTGGCTCTCATTGCCGGTAAGGCTGTCGGCCCCGTCTACACCGCACTGGCCGCTGCTGACCTGAAGATCGCTGTCAAGGGCTGCACCATCAGCGCTCTCGAGCCTTCCGCTGCCGTCTCCGTGCTGTACAAGGACGAGATCGACGCTTCCGACAACATCGTCGCCGCTACCAAGGCCAAGGCTGCTGCCTACGTCGCCGAGGTGTGCAGCGCTGACGCTGCTGTGGCCGCCGGTTCTGCCGACATGACCTGCGAGGCTGCCAACGCCCGCGCAAGCGTCGTGGCCGCGTTCGAGCTGCTGAGCACCAAGCGTGCTGCCCGTCTGCCCAAGAAGCACGGCAACATGGCTCTGTAAGAAAACGTACATCTAACGATTTAGATTGATTCAGGAGGACTCTTCCATGAAGTACTACAATATTTCCGTCAATGGCGTTGCTTACAGCGTCTCTGTCGAGGAGACCGCTGCCGGCGCTGCACCCGTGGCTCCTGCTGCTGCACCCGCACCCAAGGCCGCTCCGGCTCCCGCTGCCGCTGCTGCTCCTGCCGCACCCGCTGCTCCTGCTTCCGCAGGCGCTGTTGAGGTCAAGGCTCCGATGCCCGGCAACATCCTGGACGTGAAGGTCGCCGCCGGTGCTTCCGTCAAGGCTGGCGACGTGCTGGTCATCCTCGAGGCCATGAAGATGGAGAACGAGATCGTTGCTCCTCAGGACGGCACCGTTGCTTCCATCAATGTCCATAAGGGCGACACCGTCAACTCCGGTGACACTCTGGTTTCCATGAACTAAGAGAGAGGTGACAACAATGGCTAAAAAGCCCATCAAGATCACGGAAGTCGTCCTGCGCGATGCCCACCAGTCCCTGCTGGCCACCCGTATGACGATGGACGATATGCGTCCCATCCTGCCCGAGATGGACAAGATCCCTTACTTCTCCGTCGAGTGCTGGGGCGGTGCGACCTTCGACAGCTGCATCCGCTTCCTCGATGAGGACCCCTGGGAGCGTCTGCGCATCCTGCGCAAGGAGCTGCCCCACCAGAAGCTGCAGATGCTGTTCCGCGGCCAGAACATGCTGGGCTACCGCCCCTACGCTGACGACGCCGTCGAGTACTTCGTGAAGAAGTCCGTTGCAAACGGCATCGACGTCATCCGCATCTTCGACGCACTGAACGACGCCCGCAACCTGCAGACCGCCATCAAGTCTGCCAACAAGGAAGGCGCACACGTTCAGGGCTGCATCAGCTACACCCTGAGCCCTGTCCACAACAACGAGTACTACGTCAAGTACGCAAAGACTCTGGAAGAGATGGGTGCAAACTCCATCTGCATCAAGGACATGGCCGGTCTGCTGACTCCCTACACCTGCTACGAGCTGGTCAAGGAGCTGAAGAACACCCTGTCTATCCCTGTGGACATCCACAGCCACTACACTGCCGGTCTGGCTTCCATGTCCCTGCTGAAGGGCATCGAGGCCGGTGCTGACATCGTCGATACCGCCATGAGCCCCCTGAGCGGCGGCACCAGCCACATGGCTACCGAGAGCCTGGTCGCAGCCCTGCAGGGCACCGATTACGACACCGGCCTCGACCTCAAGCAGCTGAACGTCGTGCGCGCATACTTTGCAAAGCTGCGCGAGAAGTACATCGCCAACGGCCAGATCAGCCCCAAGTCTCTGGGCGTGGACGCCAACACCCTGCTGTATCAGGTGCCGGGCGGCATGTTCTCCAACATGCTCAAGCAGCTGAAGGATGCCGGCAAGGAAGACAAGCTGGACGAAGTGCTGGCTGAGATCCCCCGCGTTCGTGAGGACGCAGGCTATCCTCCGCTGGTCACCCCCACCAGCCAGATCGTCGGCACCCAGGCTGTCTTCAACGTCATCCTGGGCGAGCGCTACAAGATGGTCACCAAGGAGTTCAAGGGCCTGGTCCACGGCGACTACGGCAAGACTCCCGCTCCCATCAGCGCCGAGTTCACCAAGAAGATCCTGGGCGACGAGCAGCCCATCACCTGCCGCTTTGCTGACACCCTCGCTCCCGAGATGGACAAGCTGAAGGCTGAGGCTGCAAAGTGGGCGATTCAGGAAGAGGACGTCCTGACCTACGCTATGTTCCCGCAGGTCGCGCCCAAGTTCTTTGAGAAGCGCAACGCCAAGGCTCAGGGCGTGGATGCAGACCATGCAGATTTTGCAAACAAGTCTCACCCCGTCTGATAAAACAGCATAAGGCTTTCTAAGCCCCCCGCAGGGATGCGGGGGGCTTTTTGCGCTCTTTTACTTGCAAAAAAGCGGTCATCAGAGTAGAATAATAACATATGTATCGTAACATGGGCCTGTATACCCAAACGCGGATACATATACCGTAATTTGTCCGCATATCCACCCATCAACAGAGAGGAAACGTGGAGCATATGATCCTGAGCATGACCGGTTTTGGCCGGGGGACTGCTGTATTGAATGGCCGCGAGATCACGGTCGAGCTGCGCAGCGTCAACTCCCGGTATTTCGAGTATTCGTCCCGCATCCCCCGCAGCTGCAGCTACATGGACAGCCGCCTGAAAAAGCAGCTCAATGAGCGGGTCACCCGCGGCAAGGTCGAGCTGAGCATGACCATCCAGAACGTGGAGGCCGCCGACGCAGAAGTGACCGTCAACATGGAGCTGGCCCGCAGCTACCAGAAGGCCCTGCGGAACCTTTCGGAGAAGCTCTGCATCAAGAACGACGTCACCGTCTCGACGCTGACCCGCTTCCCGGACGTGCTGGCCACCCGCCACGCCGACGTGGACGAGGAACAGCTCTGGGCCGACGTCTCCGCCGTGACGGCTCAGGCGCTGGACAACTTCATCGCCATGCGCGCCGCCGAGGGCGCCAAGATGAAGGCCGACGTGGAGAGCCGCCTGTGCTTCCTCGAGGAGCGGGTGGGCAGGGTGGAGACCCTGAGCGCAGGCCGCGTCGAAGCCTACACCAACCGCCTCTACGAGAAGCTCAAGACCATCCTCGAGGACCGCAGCATCGACGACGCCCGCGTCCTGACGGAAGCCGCCATCTTCGGCGACAAGACCGCCGTGGACGAGGAGACCGTCCGTCTGCGCAGCCACATCGCCCAGTACCGCTCCATTCTGGAGCTGGACGAGCCGGTGGGCCGCAAGCTGGACTTCCTGACTCAGGAGCTGAACCGTGAGACCAACACCATCGGCTCCAAGTGTCAGGACCTGGACATCACCCGCACGGTGGTGGACATGAAGGCGGAGATCGAGAAGATCCGTGAACAGATCCAGAACCTTGAATAAAAACAGTACGGAGGAGTTCAGATGAAGCTCATCAACATCGGCTTTGGCAATCTGGTCAGCGCAGGGCGGGTAGTGGCCGTCGTCAGCCCCGACTCTGCGCCGGTCAAGCGTCTGGTGAAGGAGGCGCGGGAGCGGGGGATGCTCATTGATGCGTCCTATGGCCGCAGCACCCGGGCCGTGCTCATCATGGACTCCGACCATGTAGTCCTTTCGGCCCTGACGCCTGAGACGGTGGCAAGCCGCGCTGCGGGCCAGCCGGAAGGAAAATCGACAGAGGAGCAGTAAAAAATGGAAAACGAAAAGTACCTGTTTGTCGTCTCCGGTGCCGCCGGTACCGGCAAGGATAGTGTGGTCAAGGCCCTGCGCGAGGCCCACCCCGAGATCGAAAAGACCGTCTCCGCCACCACCCGCGCACCCCGCCCCGGCGAGCAGGAGGGCGTGGACTACTACTACCGCACCCGGGAGCAGTTCCAGCACCTCATCGACACCGACCAGGTGGTGGAGCACAACTTCTACAACGGCAACTACTACGGCACCCTCCGCGAAGAGGTGGATAAGCGCCTCGAGGCGGGCAAGCTGGTGGTGCTGGTCATCGACGTCCACGGCGCGGCCAACATCCGCCGGATGTTCCCGGGGGCTACCACCATCTTCCTGCTGCCGCCCTCCGTGGAGGAGCTGGAACGCCGCCTCCGGGGCCGCGGCACCGAGACGGAGGCCAGCATCCTCGAGCGCCTCGACACCGCAAAGAAGGAGCTGGCCGAGCAGGAGAAGTTCACCCTCACCCTCGTGAACGACGAGGTGGATGCCTGCGCTGAAAAGCTCTACGGCATCATCCGCCAGCGGGCCGGCCTCGACAAATAACAAGGAGCCGCGAATGCCAAAAACGGTAGGCGTTGCCGTGAGCAACGCGACCTTCCACTTCGACAAACTCTATACCTACGCCGTCATGCCCGACCAGCAGGAGGCCGTCCGCCTCGGCAGCATGGTGCTGGTGCCCTTCGGGCGGGGGAGCAAGGCCCGGATGGGCGTGGTGCTGGCCTGTGACGAAGAGCCGGAGCACGCAAAGCTCAAGTACCTCTTCGACGTAGCTCCCGCCTCGGCCTGCCTGACGCCGGAGCTGCTGCGGCTGGTGCATTTCCTCAAGGAGCGCACCTTCTGCACCTACTACGAGGCCGTCAAGGCGGTCATCCCCTATGGGGCGCAGTATAAGCCCGCCCTCGCGGCGGACGGCGTGACGCCGGTGCTCCAAAAGCAGCTCACCCGCCACACCGAGAACAGCTATAAGCTGGTGGGGGCTTTGCAGCAAAAGCCCAGGCCCACGGCCAAGCAGCTGGCGGCAGTGGCCCTGCTGAGCGGGGGAGAGCGCACCCAGAACGAGATGGAGGCCCACGGCATCACCAAAGCCGTGCTGGACAACCTCTGCTCCAAGGGCGTCGTCGAATGCAGCAAGGTGAACAAATCCATCGACCTGTATTCGTCTATCCCGCTGAAAAACGAGCCCATTACCCTGACGGCAGAGCAGCAGGCGGCCTGTGACGCCCTGCTGCCCGGCCTCGAAGACACCGCCCCCCACTCGGCGCTGCTCTACGGCGTCACTGGCAGCGGCAAGACGCTGGTGTTCTTAAAGCTCATCGAGCGGTGTCTGGCGCTGGGCCGCCGCGCCCTCGTGCTGGTGCCGGAGATCAGCCTGACGCCTCAGATGATCCTCCGCCTCAAAAGCCGGTTCGGGCGGCGGGTGGCCGTCCAGCACTCGGCCCTCAATCACACCGAGCGTCTGCTCCAATGGCAGATGATACAGGACGGCGGTGCCGACATCGTGGTGGGGACCCGGAGCGCCGTCTTTGCCCCACTGGAAAACATCGGCCTCGTCATCATCGACGAGGAGCAGGAGCACACCTACCGCTCCGAGTCTGCGCCCCGGTATGCCGCCCACGAGGTGGCCCGGCAGCGGGCGGCGGAGAACGGCTCCCTGCTCCTTCTGGCCAGCGCTACCCCCAGCACCGAGAGCTTTTACGCCGCCCAGAATGGCCGCACCCAGCTCGTCCGGCTCACCCAGCGCTACGGCGGCAACCCGCTGCCCAGCGTCCAGATCGTGGATATGCGGGCAGAGCTGGCCTCGGGCAACCCGAGGGAGATCAGCCTTGCGATGGAGGACGCCATCCGGCGCAACCTCGACGCGGGCAAGCAGACCATCCTGCTGCTCAACCGCCGCGGCTACCAGACCATGGCCCAGTGCGACGACTGCCGCGAGGTGCTGAAATGCCCCAAGTGCAGCGTCCCCATGGTCTACCACAAGGCGGGCCATAAGCTGCTCTGCCACTACTGCGGCACCCAGCTCGACCCGCCCCCCAAGACCTGCCCCGCCTGCGGCGGCAAGCTGCTCTACCGGGGCTTCGGCACCCAGAAGGCCGAGGAAGAGCTGGCCCAGCTCTTCCCGGAGGCAAGAGTGCTGCGGATGGACCAGGACTCCACCGCCGCCAAAGACGCCCACGAAAAGCTGCTGGCGAAGTTCGCCCGGCATGAGTACGACATCATGGTGGGGACGCAGATGGTGGCCAAGGGCCTCGATTTCGAGGACGTGACCCTCGTGGGCGTTCTCGGCATCGACTCGCTGCTCTTTGCGCAGGGGTTTCGGGCCTACGAGACGGTGTTCAGCCTCATCACCCAGGTGGTGGGGCGCTCCGGCCGGGCGAAAGACCCGGGCTTCGCCATCATCCAGACCACCGACCCCGACAACCCTGTCCTCAACCTCGCCGCCGCGCAGGACTACGACGCCTTCTTTGAGCAGGAGATCGCCTACCGCAAACTGGGCCTCTACCCGCCCTTCTGCGGGCTCTGCGTCGTGGGCTTCTCCGGCCCGAAGGAGATCGAGGTGGCCCGGGCCGCCGCCCGGTTCTCGGCCCTCTTAGGCCGTCAGGCCGCGCAGCAGCCGGACCTGCCCCTCCGGGTGCTTGGCCCCACCCCCGGCAACATCGAAAAGATCAACGAGAACTACCGCTACAAGCTCACCATCAAGTGCCGCGCCGACAAACGCTTCCGCGACCTTGTCCGCCAGACCCTCGGCCTCTACGAGCAGGAAAAGCTGCCCAGCAAGGCCACCGTGGTGGTGGATATGCATTCTGACGGTGATATTTGATAAGATTATTTGGAGGTATACTTCATGGCTATCCGCAACATTGTAAAAGAGGGCGACCCCATCCTGAACAAGGTCTGCCGCCCTGTGACCAACTTTGACGACCGTCTGGCCACCCTGCTGGACGATATGCGCGAGACGATGATCGCCGCCGACGGCGTGGGTCTCGCAGGCCCGCAGGTGGGGATGCTGCGCCGCGTCTTCGTGGTGTGGGACACCACCGACGCCCCGGAAGAAATTCCCGAGAACTACGAGTACAAGTTCATCGACTTCGTCAACCCGGAAATTCTCGCCGTGTCTGAGGACGAGGAGACCGCCTACGAGGGCTGCCTGTCCTTCCCGGGCCACAACGGCGCCGTGACCCGCCCCGCAGCCGTCAAGGTCCGCGCACAGGACCGCCACGGCGAGTGGTTCGAGCTGGAAGCCGAGGGCCTGCTGGCCCGCTGCATCCAGCACGAGAACGACCATCTGGACGGCATCACCATCATGGAGTCCAGCGAGTTCTTCTATGAGGACACCGAGGAGGGCCGCGCCGCTGCCGCCAAGAAGAAGGAGAACGACTGATGCGCATTCTGTTCATGGGGACGCCGGATATTGCGGCGGACTGCCTGAAAGCCCTGTATGAGGCGGGCCACGACATCTGCGCGGTCTACACCCGGCGCGACAAGCCTGTGGGCCGCAAGCAGGTGCTCACCGCACCCCCGGTGAAGGAAGTGGCGCTGGCCCACGGCACCCCCGTCTTTCAGCCCCGCACCCTGCGGGACGGCGGCGAGGACGAGAACATCCGCGCGCTGGCTCCTGAGCTCATCGTCGTGGTGGCCTACGGCTGCATCCTGCCGAGATCGGTGCTGGAAGCGCCGAAATACGGCTGCATCAACCTCCACGTCTCCCTGCTGCCGAAATATCGCGGCAGCGCCCCCGTGCAGTGGGCGGTGCTGAACGGCGACGCCGAGACGGGCGTCTCCATCATGCAGATGGACGAGGGCCTCGACACCGGCGACGTGCTGGCCTGCGAGAAGATCGCCATCGACCCCGAGGAGACCAGCGGCCAGCTGTTCGACCGGGTCACTGCCGTGGGCGCACGGGTGCTCTGTGAGACCCTGCCTGCCATCGCAGCTGGTACGCTCAAGGCAGAGCCTCAGGCCCACGAGAACGCTTCCGTCGCCCCCATGCTGAGCAAGGAGATGGCGGAGTTCAAGCTGACCGACAGCGCCGAGCACATCCACAACTGGGTGCGGGGCATGAACCCGTGGCCCGGGGCATGGTTCGTGACGGCGGGCGGCAAGAAGGTCAAGGTGATGGAGTGCCGCGTCGCGGAAAGCCACGGCGAAGCCGCTGGCACTGTCCTCGCCACCAAGCCCCTGACTGTGGCCTGCGGTGAGGGCGCTGTCCAGCTTTTGCACGTCGTGCCGGAGGGCAAGAAGCCCATGGACGGCACCTCCTTCGCCGCCGGTCTCCGCCTCAAGGCGGGGGACAGCCTGTGAGCGGCCCGAACCCCCGCGCGGCGGCGGTGGCGGCGCTGGTGCGGCAGGAGCAGGACGGTTTTTCGAACCTCATCCTCGACGCAGAGCTGCGCCGCCAGAAGCTGGAAGGCCGCGATAAAGCATTTGCCAGCGCGATATTTTACACCGTGCTGGAACATCAGGGAACGCTGGACTATATCCTGAGCCAGTTTTTGCCCAAAGGGCTTGCCAAGCTCGACCCGCAGGTGCGGGAGATCCTCCGCGCCGCGCTGGCGCAGGCCCGCTATATGCAGGTGCCTGCTTCGGCGGCGGTCAATGAGGCCGTCAAGCTGACCCGCGCCTTCCGGAAAGCCAGCGCCTCCGGCCTCGTGAACGCCGTGCTGCGCCGGGCCATCGGCTATGACCTCGGCTCTGCCGTCTTCGCCGACGAGGCGGAGCGGCTGATGGTGCTGGGCTCGGCGGGCCGGGACGTGGCAGCGTTCCTCCACGAACACTACCCCGACGAGGCGCTGGACATCCTGACCCACACCGCCGACGGCGGTCTGACCAGCCTCCGGGCCAACCCCCTGAAAGGGACGCCGGAAGCCCTCTGCGAAAAGCTGCTGGCCTCGGGCGCGAAGACCGCCGCCCCGGGCCTCCTGCCGGGCAGCGTCTTAGCCCGCTTCGAGGGGAGTCCGGCGGAGAGCGGGCTTTTCCGGGACGGATATTTCCACGTGGAGGGGCAGGCCAGCCAGCTTGCCGCCCTCTGCGTGGAGGCAAAGCCCGGCGATACCGTCCTCGACCTCTGCGCCGCCCCCGGCGGCAAGAGCCTGCTCCTCATCGAGGAGATGCAGGACGAAGGGCGGCTGGTGAGCTGCGACGTCAGCGAGAACCGCGTCCAGCTGATCCGCAAGGCCGTGGAGCGGATGGGGTTTGCCCACGTGGAGCCCCGCGTCTCCGACGGCACCAGACCGGATGCCGACCTGCCCATGGCCGACGCTATTTTGGTAGACGCCCCCTGCAGCGGCCTCGGCATCCTCGCCAAGAAGCCGGACATCCGGTACAAGACCCTCGAAAAAGCGCGTCACGATGAATTATTGGCCACCCAGTCGGCCATTCTGGATACAGCCGCCGCCCACCTGAAAGAGGGCGGGCGTCTGGTCTACTCCACCTGCACCATCGACCCTGCCGAGAACGAAGAGCAGGTGCGGGCCTTCGTGGGCCGACACCCGGAGTTCCGGGTGGTGACGCCGGACGTCCGCTTCCCGGCCGGGATGACGGTGGGGGACTGGGGGGCGCTTTCCGTTCCCACCCGCACCGGCATGGACGGCTTTTTCCTCTGCGCGATGCAGAAACGTGATTCCTGACAAAAGGAGATTTTCATGGAGACTAAACGCTGTATATCCTCCCTGACGCTGGAACAGCTGACAGCGGAGCTGAAAGCGATGGGCCAGCCCGGCTTCCGGGCGAAGCAACTCTTCCACTGGGTCCACCAGAAGCTCGTGACCGACTTTTCGGCCATGACCGACCAGCCCAAAGCCCTGCTGGCAAAGCTCGAGGAGGCATTTTACATCGCCGCGCCCATCATCGAGCGGCGGCAGGAGGCCAAGGACGGCACCGTGAAGTACCTGCTGCGGATGGCCGACGGCAACTGCATCGAGACCGTCGTCATGCGCTACCACTACGGCAACACGGTCTGCGTGTCCACTCAGGTGGGCTGCCGGATGGGCTGCCGCTTCTGCGCCTCGACCCAGGCGGGCCGGGTGCGCAACCTCGAGGCGGGCGAGATATGCTCCGAAATTTACACCGCCCAGAAGGACATCGGGGAGCGCATCTCCCACATCGTGCTGATGGGCATTGGCGAGCCGCTGGATAATTTCGACGAAGTCATGCGCTTTCTCGAGAACATCTCGTCCCCCGAGGGGGTGAACATCGGGATGCGGAACATCAGCCTCTCCACCTGCGGCCTCGTGCCGAAGATCGACCAGCTGGCCGAGAAGAAGCTCCAGCTCACCCTCTCCGTCTCCCTCCACGCCCCCAACAACGACATCCGCAGCGGCATGATGCCCGTGAACGACGCCTACCCCGTGGAGGTGCTGATGCAGGCCGTGCGCCGGTATCAGGAGACGACGGGCCGGAGAGTGAGCTTCGAGTACTCCATGGTGCGGGGGGTCAACGACTCCGATGCCTGCGCCAGGCAGCTGGCCGACCTCATCCGGGGGATGGGCGCTCACGTCAACCTCATCCCCATCAACCCGGTGGACGGCAGCCCTTATTCGGCTACCGACGCCGCCAACGTCCGGCGCTTCCAGCAGAAGCTGGAAAGCCTCGGCGTCAACGCCACCGTCCGCCGCCGTCTGGGCAGCGAGATCAGCGCCGCGTGCGGCCAGCTCCGCCGCGACGAGATGAACGGCAAAGTTTGAGAAGGAGAATCCTATGAAACTTGCAGGAAAAACAGACGTCGGCAGCGTCCGCCCCGAGAATCAGGATGACTACCGGGCAGGCGAGCTGAACAGCGACGCGGCCTGGGGCCTCGTGTGCGACGGCATGGGCGGTGCGCGGGGAGGCCGTGAGGCTTCCGTGAGCGCCTGCGACGTCATCGAGCACAGCTTCCACGAGCAGTACGCCCAGTGCCTGCCCGGCGACGAGGAAAAGTTTTTGACGCGGGCGCTCATCAACGCCAACCGCTTCGTCTTCCAGAAAGCCTCCCGGGAGGAGGAGCTGGCGGGCATGGGCACCACGGCGGTCTGCGCCCTCGTGCGGGGCGGCAACGCCTTTATCTGCCACGCAGGCGACTCCCGGGCCTACCTCGTCCGGGACGGCAGACTCACCCAGCTCACCCACGACCACTCCTACGTGCAGGAGCTGGTGGACTGCGGCACCATCACCGCCGAGGAAGCTGAGCATCACCCCCAGAAGAACATCATCACCCGGGCGCTGGGCGTGGACTACCGCCTCGACCCCGAGTTCACCAGCGTGCCGGTGCAGAAGGGCGATATGATCCTGCTCTGCACCGACGGCCTCACCAACGTCCTGCCCAAGGAAAAGATCGAAGAGATCTTCACGAAGGGCGGGTTCTACGACATCCCCGACCGGCTGGTGGACGCTGCCAACGCGGGCGGCGGCCCCGACAACATCACCGCACTGCTGCTGGGCGTGGAGCCGCTGGAGGTGAAGCATGGATAATCTCATCGGCAAGACGCTGGACGGGCTCTACACCATTCAGGAGCTCATCGGCGCAGGCGGCATGGCCAACGTCTACAAGGCCGTGGTCTCTGCCCCCGGCGGGCCTGTGCCGGAAGGCACGGTGGTGGCCGTCAAGGTGCTGCGTCAGGAGCTGATGCACGACGCCGACCTCGTCCGCCGCTTCAAGAACGAGTCCAAGGCCATCTCCCTGCTCAACCACCCCAACATCGTCAAGGTCTACGACGTCTCTGTCAGCGAAAACTTACAGTATATCGTGATGGAGTGCGTGGAGGGCATGACCCTCCGGGAGTACCTCAACGAGCGGGGCGGCAAGATCACCAGCCGGGAGACCGTCCACTTCATCGCCCAGATCCTCCGCGCCCTCGACCACGCCCACCGCAACGGCGTCGTCCACCGGGACATCAAGCCCCAGAACATCATGCTGCTGGACAACGGCCAGCTGCGGATGATGGACTTTGGCATCGCCCGCATCTCCCGGGCCGAGAACCAGATACAGAACGGCAAAAAGGCCATGGGCAGCGTCCACTACATCAGCCCCGAACAGGCGAAGGGGGAGGAGACCGACCCCAAGAGCGACATCTACTCCGTGGGCGTCATGATGTACGAGATGCTCTCGGGCAGGCTGCCCTTCGACGCCGACGACATGGTGGAGGTGGCCCGCAAGCAGATACGGGACACCCCGAAGCCGCTGGCAGAGCTTGCCCCGGAGGTGCCGCTGGGCCTCGTGCAAATTACGGAACGCGCCATGGCGAAGCTGCCGGTCAACCGGTATTCCAGCGCCGCAGAGATGCTGGGAGCACTGGACGCCTACGTGCAGGACCCCTCCGTCACGTTCCAGTATCAATATGTAAAGGAAGAACCTGAAAAGGTGGTGAATGACCCCATGCCGCAGAAACGCAGCATCCGCAGACCCCCGGAGAAACCGGCGGCGAATCCCGCCCGCCCCAAGGCCAAGGCGAAAAAGAAGAAGCGCAGCGCCTTTATGCCGGTGCTGCTGGGCATCACGACGGCCTTTGCGCTGGCCTGTGCGGCCCTGTGCTGGACCATCCTGAACGATTCCAGCAACATCATGACCAAAAGCGACGACATCGTGCTGAGCGATTTCAGCGGCATGACGCAGGACGAGGTGAACGCCTCTGAGCAGGTGGCCTCCGGTCAGGTGGTCGTCAACTGGGAAGAGGAGTACAACAACGACTACGCCGCAGGCTATGTCTACAAGCAGTCGCCGGTGGCGGGCCGCACCGTCCGCGAGGGCCAGAGCGTGACCCTCACCGTCAGCCTCGGCATCCACTACGTCACCGTCCCCGACCTGACCAACTACGTGCAGGCCGACGGCGAACAGCAGCTGAAGGACCTGGGCGTGTCGGTGCTGGTCACTCAGGCCGTGGATGAGTCGGTGGCCGCAGGCTCCATCATCCGCACCGACCCCGCCGCAGGCAGTCAGGTGGCCGCAGGCACCACGGTGGTGGTCTACGTCAGCCGCCCGCAGGTGGCCACCACCACCAAAGTCCCCAGCCTCATCGGCATGAACGTGAACGACGCCCGCACCCTGCTGGTGCAGCGGAAGCTGGGTCTGGGCAGCCAGACGGAGCAGTACAGCGACCAGCCCGTGGGCAGCATCATCAGCCAGAACCCCGGCGAGGGCGCATCGGCCAAGCTGAACACCCGGGTCAGCGTCGTGGTCAGCGCAGGCCCTGAGCCTGCACCGGAACCCGAAGCACCCAGCGAGAGCACCGCCAGCAGCGACGGCTCCGGCGGCTGGTTGGGCGGCCTCTTCGGGGGCAGCAGCTCTTCCAGCGAGAGCACCGGCGCCAGCTCGTCTTCTTCCACCGGCGGCGGTCTCAGCGACTGGTGGACGTCCTGGCTGGGCTAAAGGAGAAGGTATGACAGGTTATATCACAAAAGGCATCGGCGGATTTTATTACGTTAAGACGTCGGAAGGCATCGTGGAGTGCAAGCCCCGGGGCATCTTCCGCAAGCAGAAGATCACCCCCGTGGCGGGCGACGTGGTGACGCTGGAGACCGAGAACGGCGCGGCGGTCATCGCGGGCATCGCGCCCCGGCGGAACGTCTTCGTCCGCCCGCCCATGGCGAACCTCGACGTGCTGTTCCTCGTGGCAAGCACCACCCAGCCCACCCCCAGCACCCTCGTGCTGGATAAGCTCTCGGCCATCGCGGTGGACAAGGGCGTCCAGCCCGTCATCGTCTGCACCAAAAGCGACCTCGCCGAGGCGGAGTTTCTGCGCAGCGCCTACGAAAAATCGACCCTGCCCTTCATCCGCATCGACTACGCCACCGGCGAGGGTCTGGACGACATCAAGCACTGGATCAATGGCCGTCTCTGCGCCTTCTGCGGCAACTCCGGCGTGGGCAAATCCACCCTGCTGAACGCCCTCCTGCCCGACGTGGAGCGTCAGACCGCCGCCATCAGCCAGAAGCTGGGCCGTGGCCGTCACACCACCCGCGAGGTGACCATCTTTGAAGCCTTCGGGGGCCGCATCGCCGACACCCCGGGCTTCGCCAGCCTCGAGGCCAGCCGGGCGGGCTTCATCCCGAAAGAGGGTCTGGAACACGCCTTCCCGGAGTTCGGGCCTTACCTCGGCGCGTGCCAGTTCACCGGCTGCTCCCACCGCTCCGAGAAGGGCTGCGCCGTCCGCGCCGCCCTCGCGGAAGGCAAGCTCTCCCAGACCCGCTACGACAGCTACTGCGCCATGTACGATGAGGTCAAGGACGTGAAGGAGTGGCAGAGGAGGGGATGAACCTCTCCGTCACGGCTTACGCCGTGCCACCTCCCCTACCGAGGGGAGGCCTTGGCAGTCCCCGCAAAGTGAACGGTTTCGCCAGAGGCTCCCCTACTAGGGGAGCTGTCGAACGGAGTGAGACTGAGAGGTTGTACTAAGACGGGCCTGCCCTCTGTAGCAAGTCCTGCCCTGTAAACTTTCTGCACAGCGCTTGACTTTTGCGGGGAATCGCATATACTAAAGATGGGATTGTGAGAAGATTCCATTGGTTTCACTAAAAAAGAAAAGCCCCCAAGGAGTTGCCGCTCCCAGGGGGCTTTCCATTTAGTCGGGCTTACGGTCCTTGTCGAGTCTGTCAAGCCACTTGCAGATATAATGTGAAATTATATTTGCCACGGCAGACTCCAAGATTGTGAGAATATGGATCATTGGTTTCACCTCCCTTCCCAAGTAAGATGGGCGGGATGAACCGCAGAACCAGTATATCATAAACATCGACAAAAAGATACAGAAAAAGACGCTGTGTTATCATACTTCCCAGAAAGAAGGAATCCCATGTCCCGCTGTGTTATCATTTCCGCCTGCCCGGTCAGCGCCTCGCTGGCGTCGGCCCTGCGGCCCGGCGACACCATCATTGCCTGCGACGCGGGCTACCGCAACTGTGCGCCGCTCCACTGCCGCCCCGACATCATCGTGGGCGACTTCGACACCGCGCCCTGCCCGGCGCAGGAGGGCGACGACACCATCATCCTGCCCCACGTCAAGGACGATACCGACACCGAGTACGCGGCAAAGCTGGCCTCCGAGAAGGGCTTCGACGAGGCGCTGCTGCTGGGTGTACTGGGCGGCAGACGCCTCGAGCATACGCTGGCCAACCTCTGCACCGGCCTCGGCCTCGAACAGCGGGGCGTCCGCGCCACGCTTCTGGACGAGCGCAGCCGCATCACCTTCGTGATGCCCGGCGAGACCCGCCGCTACCCTAGGAATGAGTATTTCTACCTCTCGGTCTTCCCGATGGAGGGCAGGGCAGAGGGGGTCTCGGAGCGGGGCTCCTTCTACGAGCTGACCGACGCCACCCTCACCGCAGGCTACCCCCTCGGCGTCAGTAACGAGTATGCCGAGGGCTCCGACTGCATCACCATCTCCACCCAAAAGGGCGCACTGGTGGTGGTGGAGACGGTGCCGGACGGGCCGATCCTGAGCTGAACCGGAACATTCCGGGCGCGGGACGCCTATAATGGCGTATCAAGCGACGAAAGGTGGTCGGCTCTATGCAGGTGGTCGTTCTCAAAAGCCCCAAGTGCCTGAGAGGCTTGCTCCGGAGGCTGTTCGGCATCCGGAAAGAAACGCAGGACTGAAAGAAATGGAAAGCCGCCGTGCGGCAGTTTCTGTAAACTTTCTGTGCAAAGCTTGACTTTTGCGGGGAATGGCATATACTAAAGATGGAATTGTGAGGATATTCCATTCGGTACACCAAAAAGAAAAGCCCCCAAGGAGTTGCGACCTCCCCGGGGGCTTTCCGTTTAGTCGGGCTTGCGGTCCTTGTCGAATCTGTCAAGCCACTTGCAGATGTAATGCGACATTACATCTGCTACGACAGACTCCAAAATCGTGAGGATATGAATCATCAGGTACACCTCCCTTCCCAAGTAAGATGGGCGGGATGAACCGCAAAACAAGTATATCATAAACTTCGCCAAAAAGATACAGGAAACGAGGCCACGAGCCGGACTTCCCTACAGAGGAAAGGCTCTGTCTTAGTACAACCTCTCAGTCTCACTTCGTTCGACAAGGCCAGGTTGCGGCTCCCAGCGTCTGCTTCTCTGCCGCTCGCATCCCGCTGGCCGCTGCCCCAACAGCTCCTCCCTGCTTCCGCCGCTGGCGGCGGTCGTCGCCGTTGCCCCTAGTAGGGGAGCCTCTGGCGAAACCGTTCACTTTGCGGGGACTGCCAAGGCCTCTCCTACAAGGAGAGGTGGCATCGCGTCAGCGATGACGGAGAGGTTGTACAAAGACGGGCCTTGCCACAAAGGAAAAGCTCTCCTGAGACTTTCCTCGATTTTTCGCGAAAAGCACCAAATAATTAACGCACTGTCGAGAAACACGAACTTTCAACCCCCCTCAAAACCCCAAAAAAGTATGTACTGTTCCGCTCCTTTCATTTGTGCTATGCTCAATGCATCAAACACAAACGAAAGGAGCTTTTATGCAGAAAAACATGACCGACCGCACCCCGGGCAGCTACGACGACTTCGTGGCCTACCTCGGCACGGTGCGCACCGAAGAGGAGCTGTTCTCCCGGCTGACCTACTGGTTCGCCGGGCAGGACCGCCCCGAGGACGTCCTCAGCCGCTCCGAGCTGGTGGAGGCGAGGGCGAAGGAGCTGGGCTTCTGGCAGGGCCTGACCTTCCGGATGGAGCGCTGGCTGGCCGACGGCAAGAGCGAGCTGGAAGCGGTGGGCCGGGAGGAGTTCCAGAGCCGCATCGCCGAGGACTACGCCGCCTACCGGGAAAAGGCCGACGCGGCCCGGGCGCGCTTCCGGGACCGCCGCCGCGCCGCGCCCTTCAACTTCACCCCCGACTGCCTCGAGAACGTCCCCATCCAGAACGTGAGCTGGCTGGTGGATGGGCTGCTGCCCATGGGAGAGGTGTCGCTTCTGGGTGCCGACGGCGGCACCGGCAAGGGCATCTGGCAGGCCCAGCTCATTGCGTATGTCACGGCAGGCCGAACCTCCGGCTTCTTCCCCCAGCCGCCGGAGAAGACCGGCAGTGTCCTTATCTTTTCCGGCGAGGACGACCCCGGCAAGGTGCTCAAAGCCCGCCTGACGGCGGCAGGGGCCGATATGAGCCGGGTGATGGTGGTCACCAGCGACGCCTACTTTGCCCGCACCGGCAGCCCGCTCTGCATCCCGGACACCAGCTTTGCAAAGTACGTGGGGAAGGCCGCGCCCGCCCTCGTCATCATCGACCCGCTGCAGAGCTTTCTGCCCGCGGGGGTGGAGATGGCCAGCCGCAACCAGATGCGCAGCGCCCTGCTGCCCCTCAAAGCCCTCTGCGCCAAGCACGGCTGCGCGGCCCTCATCTCGATGCACACCAACAAGCGAGCCAACGTCTCGGGCCGCGCCCGTCTGGCCGACAGCTCCGACATCTGGGACATCGCCCGCAGCGTCCTCATGATGGGCCGCGACAAGAACAGCGAAAAGCTCTACCTCAGCCACGAGAAGAGCAGCTACTCCGCCCCGGCCCGGACAGCCCTGCTCCACATCGAGCAGGCGCAGGTGGAGGGCGTCACGACGGCGGTGGCCGTCTTTGACAGCCGCACCGACAAGAAGGACGCCGACTTCGTGGAGGAGCGCCGCGTCCGCACCGCCCAGACCAAAGAGGATACCGCGCAGGCCATCCTCAACGTGCTGGCCGAGAGCAAGCTGGGGAGTATGCCCAGTACCCAGCTCCGGGCGGAGGTGATGAAGGAGATGGGGTGCAGCGATAGGACATATGAGCGGGCCTATGCCGATATGATAAGAAAGGGCGAGCTTCACAAACGGCAAATCATGCAGAAAAATGGGGAGCGAGGATGGTTCACATTTTTGGCCTACGGCGGTAAAACAAATGGCGAAGTGACAATTTAATAATATAGATACGTTATATTTTACCAGTTCGCCAAGTTGGCGAAGTGCCTGTATTTGGCGAAGTGGTCAGTTCGCCAGCTTGGGTCAGTTCGCCACGATGGCGAAGTGCGATTTTTGACTGTACTACGATAAAAATCTACCACTTCGCCAGATACCCCGCCCCTCTCGGAGCAGCAATCTCCGAAAGGGGGTTTTTGCGCCTTTCGGCCTGCCAAAGACTCTCCCTTCGTACAACCTCTCCGTCACGGCTGACGCCGTGCCACCTCCCCTAGTAGGGGAGGCTTTGGCATAGCGGAAAACTTCTCCTCTTCGCCAGAGGCTCCCCTACAAGGGGAGCTGTCTGCGAAGCAGACTGAGAGGTTGTACTAAGACAGAGCCTGACCGTGAGCCGCTGCTGGACTCAGCCCCAAACCTGCGTGAATCGCCCCAAAACCTGCGCGAATGGCCGTTGCAGCTGCGGCGGGAGACGGGTTATAATGGAAGTGTCAAAAACACCACAGTGAACGGAGGATACGACCATGAAACTGAAAAAGCTCCTTGCCCTCGCCCTTGCGGGCGTGCTGATGCTGGCCCTGCTCACCGGCTGTTCCGGCGGCGGAAACGGAGAGGACAGGCTCGTCGCGGAGGCCGTCGCCGACATCTTCAAGCGTATCTACCCAAACACCGAAGTCTCTTACAGCGTCCCCGCGCTGACCCGCACCATTCGGCCCGCGTTCACCCCGGACTGGTTCCAGAAGGACGAGGAGGGGAACATCATCTACCTGAAGAGCGACTTCCCCATAGACGCCGGTCTGCATCTGGACGACTTCCTGAGAGGCAGCCTGAAAGCCTACGAGCAGAGCAATTACGTGAGCTTTATTGCCTTCGACTCCACCGGGATGAGCGCCCGTGAGCAGGCAGAGAAGTTCTCCAGCGGTGTGCCGTCGGTCGGGGTCTACGATAAAGGTGTGTCGCCCGGGGCTAACACCAAGCTGCGTGTCGGCGTCTGCCATAAGACCGTCGCGGGCCGGGAATACTGCTTGGTGGTCATTGTCCGGGCCCGCTGATGCGCTTGTAAACTTTCTGCGCAACGCTTGACTTTTGCGGGGAATCGCATATAATGAAAGTACGAAAGAAAGAATGATGGTTTCCATTGTTCTCACCAAAGCAAAAGAAAACCCCCTCACGGAGTTGCCGCTCCGAAAGGGGGTCTTCTTTATTTAGTGCTTACGGCCAGTGAACCATCCATCAAGCCACTTGCAAATATAGTAAGCTGCTACATTTGCTCCGACAGACAGTACGAAAGAAAGAATACTTTCCATTTTTCTCACCTCCCCTCCCGAATAAATGGGCGGGCAAGGCCGCAAACCAATTATAACATAGATTTTCGACAAAAGATACAGAAATAAACGAATCTGCCGTAATGGAGATCCCCCAAGGAGTTGCGACCTCCGTGGGGGATTTTTGTTCTGCTCCCTTCCCACCCCGCATACACTCTCATCAGAGCAAGGACAGGAAAGGAGCATCACCATGGAGCTGAAAGTGTTCCGGGACGTTCTGCCTGCGGCGGGTGCGGACTGCACCGCCAAGGCGGAGCTGCCCCTCGAGACCGAACTACTGATCTCGGACTATCTGCCGCCGGTGCAGCGCATCGTCAAGTGCTTCGCAAAGCCGGTGGTGCTGCAAAAGCAGCTGGCCCCCGGGCGGCTGACGCTGGAAGGATATTTGCGCTGTACCGTGTATTATCAGGGCGAAGAGGGGGCGGGGCTGTGCCAGACCGAGCAGAAGCTGCCCTTCACCAAGGCCCTCGAGCTGCCCTCTTTCGCGGCCACGGCGTGGACAGCCTGCGTCGAGGGCCAGACCGAATACCTCAACTGCCGGGCCGTCAACCCCCGCCGCATCGAGGTGCGGGGGGCCTACGGGCTGGTGGTGAGCGTCCACGCCCAGCTGTCCACCGAGGTCATCACGGCCCTCAGCGAGGGCGGCATCGAGCAGAAGCCGGTCACGCTGGCAGGGGTGCGGCGGGCCGCCACCCTCGAAAAGCTCGTGACCATCGAGGGGGCGCTGACCTTCCCGAAGCCCCCCGCCGCCATCCTCGACATCACCGGCACCGCCGAGGTGCGGGAGCTGAAGCGGATGCAGGGCAAGGCCGTGGCGAAGGGGGTCTTGCACGTCCTCTGCGCATGGCGGGCCGAAGGGGACGCCGCCCTCCGCAGCCAGACCGCCGACCTGCCCTTCAACCAGATACTGGATGCAGACGGCCTCAGCGAGGACTGCCGCTGCCTCTGCGTGCTGGAGCCGGTGGGCTTTGCGGCGGCGGAAGGGGAGACCACCGAGGACGGCGCGGCCTCCACCACCCTCACGGCCACGGCGATGCTGCGGCTGAGCGGCTGGCGTCCCTACCAGCTCCAATGCGTGGCCGATGCCTTCTCCACCCGCTTCGAGACGACCCTCACGCCCCAGACTCTCGCCACCGAGTCGCTGCACTGCGCGCTGGACGAGACGACGGTGCTGCGGGGCTCCGGCCCTCTGCCCGACGCCGGAGCGCAGATTTTAGCCTGCTTCGCGTCCTTCGGGCCGGTGAGCCTGACACGGCAGGAGGGGAGAGCCGTCCTGACAGCCCGGGCCGTGGTGTCGGCCTTTGCGGAAAACACCCTCGGGGAGATGGAGTGCTACGAAAAGGCGCTGGACTACGCCCTGCCTCTCCCCGCCGACCTGCCCGAGGATGCCGACGCCTACCCCGAGTGCTGGCTGAGCGTTCAGGACCTGCAATGCGCCAGCGCAGGCGGCGCGCTGGATGTGTCCCTTACCGTCCGGGCCGAGGGCGCGGTGCTGGCGCGGCAGACGGCCTCTCTCGTGGGGGCGGTGGAGCTGGGCGACCCCCTCGCCCCCGCCGACCCGGAGGTGTCGCTCCGCATCTGCTACGCCCAGCCGGGGGAGGAGCTGTTCGCCATCGCCCGGCGCTACCACGTCTCGCCTGGCCAGATGCTGGCCGCCAACGACCTCCCCGACGGCACCGCCCGCCTCGACGAGGCGCGGAGACTGCTTGTGCCGGGGGTGTGAGCGAAGTTGTAAACTTTCTGCACAGCGCTTGACTTTTGCGGGGGATCGGGTATCCTAAAGTCAGGAATGTCAAGGGTCAAGATTGTCACCCCAAAAAGGAAAAACCCCCTCGGAGTCGCTACCTCCAAGGGGGCTTTTCATTTAGTTGGGCTTACGGTCATCGTCGTACCGGTCAAGCCACTTGCAACGGCGACGACCGCCGCCAGCGGCGGAAACAGGGAGGAGCTGTTGGGGCCGCGGCCAGCAGGATGCAAGCGGCAGCGAAGCAGACGCTGGGAGCCGCAACCCGGGCTCCTTCTTGTCATATCCATATTGCATCCGCTTTCATTATATAAGGCCGTTCCAGTCTTTTCTCTTCTGCGCCACATCGGGGACGCTCCTGTTCACTGGCATGAAGAGACTTTTTCTTCCAAGCTTCTATTCCCTAGGCCGAACGTATTAGTTACGCAGTGCTTTTTCACGCACTTCCGGTGTAGCTGCTTTCAGAAGATTATAGAGGTCAATAATATCGGTGATTGCCTGCCGGTCCTG